>ERZ1664509.2-NODE-2-length-23435-cov-9.858084_pt1 | contig 23435 bp, 26 predicted proteins | sample MGYA00575338_ERZ1664509 | MGnify/ENA primary metagenome ERZ1664509 (study PRJEB40874, sample SAMEA4040751) | Gallus gallus | biome: gut; material: content | place: India | collected 2016-01-01 | study: EMG produced TPA metagenomics assembly of PRJEB14491 data set...
GTACTGGTTCAGGTTGTTGGCGTCGTAGGCGGTGGCTTCTTCCGCGGCTTCCTGCACGCTCTTACGGGTGCCTCGTCGGGGAGCCTCATGAGCGCACCTCTCCCCTGTCCTCCCTTCAAGGAGGAGGACAGGATGCTTGCGCCCCATGAGTACCCGATATGCCATGCTACTCTCCGCAGTATATGATACTGCGCTGCCCCCTGTCAAACGGTATATGCCGCGCATGTGCAGAAACTCTACCGGAACGCGCGTGTCCACCGCCGAGAGATCTGCCTCGGCGGTGGACAGGGGATTGGCCAGTTGGCGCAGGATTTCAAGCGACCCCAGCGAGATGGCCCGCAGGACGATGCCGCTCTTGGTCTTACTCTCCGACGCCAGCATGGCCCGGTTGTTGCTTTCTTCGCGTGTCGCCGTATGAATCTGTATGCTTATACCTTGGGCCGCGTGTCAAAATGCTACGCGCTGGGTCTTTCGGAAGAAAGGACGGACTGTCGACTCCCGCTTCTCTCCCACCCCACCTTGCAGTGGCTCCACTCTTGATTCCTCTCCGGCAGCGACTCATGGAGGACTTGCGCGCCCGGTTACGAGTCATGTCTGACGTACAAGAAAAAGGCGGTTTCCGTAGTGCTCGGAAACCGCTGGGAAAGTTGAAAAGCTTGCTTAAAGGAGAAGGTGCTAAAATTGCGTGTTGTCGCGAAAATCAGAAAAAATATGGCTTAAATCTATTCCTACAATGCGTTGTAAAGAGTCTTTTCGAGAGGTGATTTGAACGGAAATGAGTGTCCCAATTATCTGGTGCGGTGAAGTTGGAGTGATATGCCAGATGAGTATCAGCTCTACTGCCCTTTTCTGCGCCTCATGCTCTAATCCATTGTTAACCAACGGATACATTCTTTGCAGACAAATCCGATAAGCGACTTCAGCAATGCCCCGTGAGTATTAGTGTTTATCGGGAATACGCAATGCTGCCAGAATTCCCATGACAAAAGCAAAGATTGCCGGAGAAAGGTGCAGCCATATGACAAGTATAATGGCAACGATGAAAGAAATGACCGACACACATAAGCGTATCGATTGATGCAATTGCGCAATGCTAATCAGTAGTATACCCACCCCGAAAAACGGGACAAAATAAAGACCGGACCACAATACAACACTCAAACATCGTGCGTAAGGAGTCATGGAGGCATCGTTATGGGCAAAAAAACACAAAATGCACGCGATAGCAATCAGCGTCAAGATGCCATACACGAGCAACTCCTGAAAGAACTGCTTATTTGAATTCACGCAAACAGTGTACATTAAATTGATTTAGAAGGCAAGCTTTAAGCTGCGTATTGCAGGGCAGACGCATTAGAAAAATCAGCGTGGAATTATGGTTCACTTTGGGATGATAACAAAGCGTATCTGCCTTTGACCAGGGTGCAAGTTTGGTCAAAGGGCGTCCTTTCAGGCCTGTTTTGACCTTCATAGGCACCGTTTTGGGTGTGGCATTATCCAAATGCGTCTGCCCTGCTGCGTATTGCGTCAAAATGGGGTCTGTTTCAAATTCGCTGGTAATAGTCGTGGGAGGTTTTCCGGAGTCTTTGAAGGCGCATGAAGTGCACTTGGCGCATTTTCAGGAACAGGTACTCCATATCAAACAGCCCGCAGGCCTTGGCTTGGATACGTTTGATCGCAGCATGGGCTGATTCTATCCGAGCCGAATGGAGCCTGTAACGTATCCCGTTGAACTTTTCGCTGATGCCCTTGGCAAAGCGTTTCAACTGGCTCACCTTGCTCTTCATGCACATTCTGATCCAGAGGATGAGGCGCAGAATTGCCGTGTTTTCATCCTTGGAGAGAAAGACCTCTCTGAACTTCTCTTTGAGCAGATAAGCGATGCAGAGGTTCCGGTTCAGATGACTGAGCTTTCTGAGTTCTTCCTTGGCACCGGGGACGAGAGTTTCCCTGCCTCGGAGTAGAACAAAGCGCTTCCCCTTCATGAATGAAGAGTAGGTGTAGGGTGGATGTTTCATCGTGGCGCGCCGTATTTTATTCGTCCCCTCATTCATGTTACTCACGAATTGATAAGCGTCATAGCACACGATGACATGTGGCAGGTGCCGAACGACTGCCGCCTTATATGCGTTTGAACGGTCGATACCAAAAAACTGGATTTTCTCTTTACCTCCTCATTGAAGCGGGAGAAAAAGCGTTCAAGGCCATTCCTGTCTCTTCCGGGAGCCATTCCCAAAGGTTCGCCGATATCTGCGCCCATGACCATTGTCACCTATCCCTTGCTGGGCCCGAGGAACTTTTCATCGACCAGAATCCCTCGAATGTTTGCCTTTTTGGGCTTCGGAATGTCGTTGTGCAGCACATCCTTATCCATGCGCAAGATGGTCGAGTATGAGACGTGGAACTCTTCCTCCAAGAATCGAGCAGGAGCATGGACAAGGAAGCGTGACATCTGCCTCATGAACCTCCATGTGTAGCCGGAAGAGGGGTGACAGAGCTCCGGCCTGAGCGTATGATAGCGCTTACATATCGTGCAGTATCCTTGTGCGACATCAACGTAGAGCCAAGTTTCCTTTTCCAAGATAGGCAAATCTCGCATGTAAATCTCTCTCTTTGAGTGCATTCGGAGGAGATTGCCACACTTGGGGCAACGAAAATTGTATCTTCGGTCAATTGTAAGCTTGACATCAACGCGATTTTTGCGGACAATGGCGCTGGTAGCAGTCCAGCCTTTTTGCTTGTACAGGTCTTTGAACATAAACTCTTTGTAACGGGTGTTACAAAGACAAGCAAGGCTGAACTGCTACTTTTTTTGTCATCCGAGGCCGCCCAAAGCTTCAGCAGATCTGAAACAGACCCGGGAATCGGGCGGGGCGGATTCCTCGCGCACCGCCTCTTGCCTCATTTTTTGCCGTCGATGTTCTGAAGGATGATGTGTTTCTCTTCTTCCGTGAAGTACTCATCCAAAGGGTGAACCCGAAGATCGGGTTCTCCGAACCACCGACTTTCTATTTCACCGATGGATAAGGCCTTGTCATTCAGCAAAGAGAATGATTTGATGCACTTCCCGTCACCATCAACGACCTCGATGTCCAAGTGTGAATACATAGAAGAATGAGGATTATAACAAAACCCCGTTGAAAATATGTACGCCGATTCTCGGCAGGCGATTGCCAGTAATTTTTTCTGAAGATCGTCGCTTGTCTCTCCATCCTTCATCACAAAGAGAACGTTTCGGGATGAATAGTCCGGGCTTGTCTTGACCACCTGCACATGTTTCGCCTTCGGCAAAACCGATGCGTAGCAGATTTGCTGGCCGACTTGCTGGCATTGGGTGAGAGCACAACAGGATGAAAGGAGCGCAAGGCTGATGATTCGATGGGTGTTTAACATAGGGTATATCCGTGAGTTTCTCGGGCGAACATGCGGCCCCCGCATCGCGGAGAGCGTTCCGAAGGCCTTGAGGGCCGCCCGGGAGAAGGGAACTCTGTCACGATGCGTGGGGGGGGGCGTGCTGTTATCGCGAGTATAATCAACGGGCGGCGGCTTTGTCAAGCCCGGGTTTCTCTGCTTCGGGAGGATGGCGGACTTTGAGAGCTTGCGCTCGCCGCAGCCTTGAAAGACGTTCGGGCCATCCGAAACACATGTCTCCACAGAGGGACCGAGCGATCTCCCGTTCGGTTTCCCATATTCGGATGGACTTCGATGCTGACGGAAGCATGCATGCGATCCAACGCTTCGATTGTTTCCGACTCCAACTCCGGCCAACACCAGGAGCTGTTCGTGAAATAATCCATTTGCAGCAACATGTTTCGCCCGAGGTTCGGCAGCAAGTCTGCCACGCCTCTCAGGAAATATTCAAGTCCATCTTCATCGGCGTCAAAAATAAAATAGGGGACTTTGCCGAATCGACACGGAAAGACATAAAAATCCCTCATCTTTTCATCGGCGAAGCGCTGAAATATCGCCTCATACTTCTGACTGAATCTCAAGACATAATAACCATCGACGGCACAGCGGGAACTCTGAAAGAAAGGCGAAAAGACTCCGTAGCTGAAATCGGATCCATGCATGGCAAGCGCATGGATCATTTCCCGAGATAATTTGATTCTCCGATGCTGCGTTCTTCCGTCCTCCGTGTCGGTCACATAAAAGCGCTCAATCTTCACCCCGAGAGAATAAGAGCGTTGCAACAGGCGGCACAGGTAACGCAGCTTGACGGGCACGGCTGATCGCGGGATATCCCCACCGATATCTTTCCAGCAATCATCATCGTCCGGGTCCTCCTCGGAAGATACGAACGGCAGCTTTACGGATAGATTCACCATAAACGAGTCTATGTGATGAGGCACTTGGCGCTTACTCAGTATTCGGCAACGATGACTTTGGGAGCTTCCTTACCGCACGGCAAATCCTTGATGGTGAAGAAGTCAGTGAAAGTCCTTTCTTCACCGTTTATGGTTTCTTTTGCTGTAATAAAAACCTCCAATTCCTTCGGGAAATAGGTTGGATACGAGATGTGCACCACCCCATCTTCACGCACCGTCACAAACTTAGGATCCGAATCTTTATCATACTTGATACACCCATCCTCACTGTCTAAGTAATAAACATACGTGCCTGTAAGTTCTACCTCCATGCGCTTAAATTCAGAGAAGTAGGGAGTCGGGATGATCCTCTTTCCATGATCGGGCCAGATCCACAGACGGAAATTCTTAGGAAGTTTACCGCTCGAATCGAGTAGCTTGATCTCCCTCGTTAGTAGTGTAGGTTGGCAACCCTCGGCTCCAAACCAACTACGGAACGGATGAGAGTTATTCTGAAGGCACCCTGTCCCCAGCAAGCAATAGGTCACACCTAATGAGATCATCAGAGCTGCATTTTTATTCATCGCTTCGTTTTTTCGTGTTGTGTGACGGCTTGAGCCGGCAGCCCTTCCTCTCGCCCCTCGGGAAGGCGTTTTTTCTCCTCCGCCGGGAACGGGTGGGTGCGTGTGTATCTTATATCATGCAGGGCGTTGCAGGGCAAGCAGCTTTTTGAGGGGAGGCGCGAGAGATCTGCCGGAAGCTCTCTTCTCTCTTCGGCGGAGGAGCTGCCGCACCCTTTCGAGAGGCGGCGCCTTCAGGGCTCCTGCGTCTCTTGGCGCGTGGGTGATGACCACAGCAAGTAGAGAGCGACGGAGCATAACAGGGCGATGTCAGGAGGAAGGTGTACGGTGACTCTCAGCTCAAATTTTCCTGATACCATCCACGCCAGCACCGCCATAACAATATTCCAATTGAGGAGCGGTATCCAACAGAACATCCCTTCCGGGGAGCGGAAGAGGCGTGATAAGACGTGCATCAGGGCAAAGCCCGGAAATACCGAGATACCCCAAACAAGGCACATACAGGGCATCAGCAAGATGGATAGATCCCCCATCAAGACGATGGTTATCAGGGGGAAGACAAGGAAGGATACGATCAGGGCTTTTTTCATGTTTTCGGTGCAAGCAGGCTTCTCTTCTCCGTCTCTCGTGAAGGCGCCCCTCCGCGCATGGGGGGGTGGGTGAGTGAGGGAGGGGTAGCGCTCGAATACCTTATATCATGCGAGCGGGTGTGGGCGCTGCGTGCCGCCTCCCCGGCCTGCGACCGTCAGTCATCGACGTGATTCTTGAGAATTCGTATCGCTCCGGTCAACCAGCAGGGACACGTACTCTCATAGGAAACGCTCGTCGGCGAGAGAAGGAGGTCGGTCTGGATTTCCGTTATCACGATCACCTCCTCTTCCCGATCGCTTGCATAGATCACGTTTCTCTCATAGTGATCATCGCGAAGCTCCATGCGGCAGTCTTTCTTTTTCAATATCAACATGGCTGTTCTCTGATTTGATTCAGGATATGGATCGGAATGTCCTTCCCATGCCATCGGCACTCGATATATTGTTCAACGACATGCAGAGCCTCGGCTTCGGAGTCCGTCAGAATGCACGCATTGAGAGGAAAGAACCACCCGCACTCTTCAAACCAAAGCCATTCCTTGGACGCTTTTGTGCGGCGCAGGCCATAGAAATCGCGTTTCACGAGAAATTCATCCCGAGCGTAGAGCTTCGGGTAGATGTAACCACTTTGTTGATCAAAGTAAAGTTCCAACTTGAGCCACTCCTTTTGCCCGTTTTCCAAGCGCGGCAACAAAAGATATTCATTGAGTAATTTCATCGGATCGACCTTGTGCTTGTTTCATGAGTGTAAGCGATGGCCGGCGGGCTTGTCAAGCCGCAGACGCTTGTGTTTTCAGCCTCGGCATCATGCCGGGCCCCGACTCCACTCCCCTGCCCTTGCTGGGAGTGAATCTTGGGGCTCCACCGAGCGGCTCCGGGGCGCCGCCGCTCAGCCCCCGACGGGGCGATGATGCCGAACGCATTTTACTCCCGGGATTGAGCGCTCGCGGGGGAAAAAACTTGTGTAGCCTTCAAGGGGGCGATATAATACCTTCAATCATGAAATTCAAACTACAAGGCACCGAAGAGAGCTTCAAGCGGAATTATGAGGGCAAATGGTTGTTCACCTATGATGCCGACTACATCATCAGCCTTAAAACAAACAAGGACCGGGCCATCATCAGCCTGTTTGATACCATGGAAGAGGAAGAGCTCGATCTGACTCTCATCAAGTATACGGAATTTTACATTGAGCTTTATGCTGAGAGTGATGACGGGAACTTTTTTCTGACACTATACCCCAGGTCCGCTCGCGGGGCAATCGGTATCGAAATGAGAACCGCGGAGATCTTCACGAAAGGAGAGTCAGACGAAAACGAGCCTTGTGATGCTGGTCGATTTATCTCGATGGGGGATACTTTTCCTGATTGGATCCAAGGACTCTGGCAAGGAATGGTTTCGTCCATCTCCTTCCGCATCGAAAAAGTCAAGGAAAACGAGTTGAAGATAGCTGCGCACCATCAAATAACAGGAGCCATTACTCTTGTCAGTAACGGCTATATCGGGCATTCGGGTATTTTTTTGACCCTAAGTTGCAAGGAATGGATTGATCAACCCATCCCCTGCGAATTACTGTTCGATTATTCGAATCACAGCATTCTCTACATTGAGAAGATGATGCTGCCTGCCCTGCTGTGTTCCCATGCGCCGTCGGAAGCGGGGAGATGAGGTCTTCCTCCCCCTCTTGAAGATGATGGACGCTCCAAGGCGGGGGTGACTCATGCTGGGTTGCTGCGTTGAGAGCAAGGGCAGCATCGCCGGGTACCGGTCGAGCATCGCCGCGCCCGGGGAATCGGGGCCGGCAGCGCCGCGCTGCACGCCGGGGTTATGACCAGTCTTCATAATCGAACGGGCAATAAATCATCTGAATCGCAACGGTGCCCAGCACAAGTGCCTTTTCCATCTCCGCATCAGCCTCACACAAGGGAGGTATGATGCTTCTTCGGCGCGGGGGCCTGATGATCCCCAAGGTTATGAGCGACAGAACCCCGCGCAAAAAAAACACTGGGGTGTGGTTTCCGGAAATGTCTAGCTCAAACGGACGGTTTCGGAGATCGAACACCTGCGCCTTCCGCACGAAACGGGCGCCTACATCGTTCGGAAGCAAAAAGTCGATGTGTCGGTTTTCCTTGTAGGTCAGGCGTATGAGGGTATCGCTGCATTTGCGGATGCGATATTCCTCCCCCTGAAAACGGAGGAGGCAAGTGAAGCGCTCCGTCCTCACCATCTCGATTGCATCCCGGCCGATTCTTCCTTCACCCCTGCCGGCCTTGAAGGAGTAAGACAACTCGCCCGCCTCGTCGAGGGTGGAAACTTCCACCAGCGACAGTGTTCGCTTATCTTCCGATGTATCCAAGATCGAGGCTCCGAATCCCAGAGTTCTCCAGTCGATACGGTTTTGATCATCCATCATGGTCGGGTGAGATCAGGTCATCTTGCGAATCCGAAGCACGCCATCCGCTGCCGGGCAGGGCGGCGAGTGTGGGGGCGGTGCCGGCATGCCCCACTTTGCAGGGAGCAGCAAGAGCTGCTCCCTGCGAGATCCCGAGACTACTTTTCCTCTTCGGTGGAGTATTTCAGCTTCCAGATTTGCTCGATGGCAAGATCAAATCCCTGATCATCGGCTTTTTGCAGCCAGTACAGAGCTTTTTCCTTGTCGGACGGGCCGTCAATGCCGCCCGCATACAGGACGCCCAAGTTGTATTGAGCTTGGGGCATTCCCTTTTCGGCGGCCCTCAGATACCACCGAGCAGCCTCACGTCTGGATTGTTCGACACCCCATCCCATAAGGTAGCAGTATCCCACACTGTATTGCGCTTCAACGTTGCCCTTTTCCGCCGCTTTGCGATGCCACTTGTAACCCTCGTCTTCGTTCCGCTGAAGCCCGAACAAGCCCCCCCATATAACAATTTCCAAGAATCAGCATCGCATCGGGTTGTTCCTGTTCTGCTGCCTTGTGATACCAGTACAGGGCTTTCTCATTGGACTGCTCAATACCATCCCCTGTCGCATAACAGCTACCCAACGCGAGCTGTGCTACGGCAAATCCATTTCCCGCTGCCATTTGAAACCATTTGACAGCTTCTTTCATGGAACGAGACACGCCGATTCCCTTTGCGCAACAAACGCCTACGTTGTACTGCGCCTGCAACTCCCCTCCCTCGGCCGCTTTGCGGTACCAAGACAGAGCTTTTTCCTTGGACGGTTCGACTCCCCAGCCCCGGTCGTAGCAAAGGCCCAAGTTAAATTGAGCTTGAGCATCGCCCTGCTCCGCGGCTTTGCGGAACCATTGGACTGCCTCCTCGTAGGATTGCTTGACATGCAGACCAAACAAGTAACACGAGCCTACAATATTCTGGGCGTCGGGCTCACCGGCATTGGCCGCACGAAAATACTGCGCGATCTCATCCTGAGATGAATTCTTCAGCACAACTTCTATTCCCCCGTCGCTCGGGAAGAACTCACTATCTGAAGCAGGCTGATCAGCGAGCGATGCGGTCCCCAGTAAAAGGCCGACAGCCACCATCTGTATCAGTTGATTGATTTTCATGTGCTTTCTCTATCGTTATATCTTGAGTTTACCGAGTTCCGGTCGCGTGGCAAGCCCCCGCCTTTACCCACGGGCATTGCCTCTCCTTGCGTCGCGTCAGTCTGCGTGGCCGGGATGGAGATCGGCACTCAAAATGGCAAGGGGTGGGCAGGGAAACTCTTTCAGATTGTGCACGTTGTAGCGAAGGACGTACCAACACTCATGGTGCCCCATGTTTTCTGCCATCTCAATAGCCGTATACTTCTTCCATGAAAAAGGATACAGCGGCCCGCAGGCCTTCAATTTGGGATTGGCGCCCAGGGACAACAAGAGTGCAACCATCTCGGGTTGATTCGACTGCACGGCCACGTGCAAGGCGGTTCGCTTCGGACAGGGACAGTGGATATAATCATATGTCCTTTCTTCTCCATTGACATCAAAGCCCTGCTTGACGAGATACCTGACCTGTTCCTCATCGCCGCCGACAACGCTCAGGAGAAGCAGGGCCTGATCCGGTGAGCCGTCCATGCGTCTCAAATCACCTTGTTTGATCATGTACCGCACATAATCTCGACACTCTTCGCGATATTTCTTGTCCTGTAACCTCTCCGTTTTTACGGGCAGCGCGGTGGGATTCAACCTTCGACACCAACCGGTCTCTGCGTCCCCGACCAGAAGCGCAGGCAAGGGATTTCCCTGAGAATCCAGACAATCCGCAGGGATCGCATCCTGATCCGTCTGACACGAGGGTACACACAGAAGCAGGCTCAGCGGGATGAGTAATAGTCTTGGTTTCATGCGAATGGGGATGGTGGCACCACCTTCGGCTGCGCGGGGGAAGACGTTTTCCGCCTCGCGTGCATGGGCAGTTGCTGAATACCTTATATCATGCGGAGAGCGGCAGCGCAAGCTGCTTTTTGGAGTGAAGGGGCGGGCGAGGCATTCCCCCGAGCCAAGGCTCATCCCTGCTCCGGCGACCCGCGCGGAAACATGCAGGACTCCGGCCGCGGAGCACAAACCTATCCTACATCTATCAAAAACAGTTTGACGAGAGAGCCACGCCATGCTATGATGGAAGGTGTTCTATGAAGAAAAATACCGACTCGAACTCACCAGCAACCGTGCGCATAAAAACCGTGTGCATCGGGGAGCTGCTGGAGTATGAATTTTACATACCGGACTATCAGCGAGGTTACCGCTGGACTGCCACGGAAGTGAGGGAATTGCTCAACGATCTCAAGGAATATCAGGAGACGCACACGAAAGATTCGCCGCCTTATTACCTGCAACCTCTCGTCGTCAAAAAAAGAAAGGAAAAGAGCAGTAAAGGAGAGCAGAAATATGAAGTCATCGACGGGCAGCAGAGGCTCACCACCATCGGGCTCATTCTCCACTACATCTCCCAAAAAGACCCTGTCGTCAAGCTCATGAAGATCCTTGGCTCAGAATCAAATCGCAAGTGCATTCCCGCTGATGTGCAGGCCGCCGCAAAAGACGTTCCCTCTCCGGCCACCGTCAACATCACCTATGAGACAAGAGATACAGAGAAGGAGACAAAAAATACAGAGGAGGGGCGCTTAACCTACATAATAGATAAAGACGACGCCGAGTCCTTGGATGAATACCATATTAAAACGGTCTACGGCGCGATTCAAAAATGGTTCGCGGACCACAGCAAGCAAGAGCAGAACAGAGAGCAAAAGCAGAACAGCGAGCAAGAGCAGAACAGCGAGCAAGAGCAGAATATTCTGCGCACCCTGACGGAACACACGGCGGTCATCTGGTACGAACCCGATGGAGATGCCCACGAGCTCTTTCAGCGCTTGAATATCGGGCGCATCCCTCTTACCAATGCTGAGCTGATTCGAGCCCTGTTCCTGACGAGCAAGTCGACGGATATTTACGGAGAACGAGAGCAGGTGTTGATAGCTGAGCAGTGGAACGACATCGAGCGACGCTTCGCCGATGACCACTTCTGGTATTTTCTCACGAACGAGGATCCCAAGACCTACGACACCCGCATCGATCTGCTCTTTGAAACCATCACCGGCATGAAGCGTACGGATCGCTATGCGCTCTACCTCAAACTGGAAAAGATTGTTGATGAAAACCGGAAGGAGAAGACGCTGTACGAAATCTGGAACGAAAAGGTCATCGCGCCCTTTCAGACCTTGCTTCGCTTTTATGAGGATCCCGAGCTGTACAACAACGTCGGCTACATCATTGCCGCCAAAAAGTTCGGCGACACCACGAACCTGAATCTCAATTCTCTGTGGGAAAGGTGGAAGAAACAAGGGACTAGCGCAAAGAACTTCATCTCATTCTACACGAAACCGATGATACAAAAACTCATCGGCATAGAAGAAGGGCCGAATAAACTCAATCACGATAAACTCAGTGGCCACCTCGAATCCATTAAATTTGATGTAAATAAGTTAATCGCACACAACGTCCTTCTCTTACACAACACACTCAGCACCGGCAACATACCCAGCACCGGAAAGGGCTTGGGTTTCAACTTCTGCGACTATAAAAAGGAAAGCTGGTCTCTGGAGCACATTTACCCGCAAAACCCGCAGCAGGAGCAGGAGAACCAAAACAATTATGACATCGATAAACTCGGGAACCTCGCCCTTCTCAGCAAAGAGGACAATTCATCAGTGAGCAACGCTTCGTTTCTTGACAAGAAAAAGATCATCATTGATAAAATTAACAAAGGCAACTTCGTTCCGCTTTGCACACAGCGCGTTTTTCTGAGATACTACACCTTGGAAAGTGAAGCATCCCAACTCGATAAGTGGACGAAGGATGATTTCGATGCTTACGAACGGGAAATTGTCAATACACTCAGTCGTTTCTTTGGCGTTGGTGACAAAACTTCTTCAACAAACGATGAACAATAACGACAACAAAACAACTTTTCTCGGGCTTCTCGAGAAATACACGGTCAACATTCCTCGAATCCAACGAGACTACGCACAAGGCCGAAAGCAGACAACGACGGACGTCATACGCAGCCGATTTTTAGACAAGCTGATGCAGGCCATTCAGCCAGAGGGCAGCGTCCATCTGGACTTTGTGTACGGCCTTGAACGCCCGGTCGACGAGGGGGAAATCATCTTTCTTCCGATCGACGGGCAGCAACGTTTGACAACGCTCTTTCTGCTGCACTGGTATTTTCTCCAATCCAAAGCTGATGAGGATTCGGATCAATTGAAGTCTTTGAAGAACTTTCGTTATGAGACCCGCAGCACGACAGCGGCCTTTCTCCGCATGCTCCTCGAGAAGCGCGACAGTCTTCTCGCCAAAAAGAGCGATGCAGAGCTCAGTAAAACAGAGCTCAGCATAATCATTCAAGACCAGAACTGGTTTCAGGCGAGTTGGAAGTATGATCCGAGCATCAGCGGCATGCTCGTCATGCTGGATTCTATCGAAAAGAAGAACAAGGAGGCAAACCTCACACCACAAAGTGTGTCGGCCGAGAGCCTCAATCAGATTACCTTTGACCTCATCCTTTTGAACAAAGAGACGGATCCCGATCTACTCTATCGAAAAATCAACTCTCGCGGTCGCAAGCTCACGGACTACGAAAACTTCAAGGCGGAACTGTTTCAAGCCTTGGACGAACAACGGCAGAATGGCGCGGGAAAGAATAAGAAATTATTCTCATCTTTAAAACAAAAACTTGACACCTCGTGGAGTAATTACGTTTTTAGACTTCTCAAGCCCAAAGAAAAAGACAAGAGCAAAAACGAGGACAGAACAGAAGCCGTCGATAAGGCTCTGCTCAATCTTTTCTGTAGTCATGCGAGAATCTTTTTGTGGAACCAGGCTTCAGGGAAGTCGGAATCGACTACTCCAGCAAACGAGAAGCAATCAGAGACGCCCGAAAAAGAAAACACCACCGACTACCTCCGGGCCCGAAATTACCTTGAGCAAATCAAGGAGAGCTTGGTAGATTTCGTCTCATATTTCCTTGAAAGTATGGAATGGTGGACATCCGGTTCATACGATAACACGATCGCGTCACACGTTGCTTCATCCAAGGACATCGGAAGCAGCAAATCTCAAGCCACGGAACTCCCCATTGTCATCGACTTTGACGGCAAAGAGATAAACCCCTTCAAGCGCATCTGCCGCTCTGAGGATAGCTTAAGAACGCTCTGTTTCTTCTATGCCATGGGTGAACTCGGCGAGAAGAATCTGTTCGAAGGGGAAATTCATGAACGACTCCTTTTGTTGCGCAACTTCCTCTTCAACGCAGACACCGAAGAGAGGTACATGCCTGTCATGATTCCCTTCATCGGAGCTCTGATGGAACAAGGCTCAAGCAACGTGCTGGGTGGGCCCTACCCCTCAAACTCTGGCATCAGGCAACTCCAGTGGACGCAGGAGAAACTCAAGCTAGAATTGAGAAAAAACTGGAGAACCAACAACGGAGAAGAGGACCGTAAAACGCTCGCCGATCTTGAGAATCACGCCCTGCTGCACGGCGATGTGAGCGTCGTCATCACAGATGATAAGTATAGTAGCGAACAAGCAAAGAAACTCCTCGCCATCTTACCCAAGCCGGGCGAAGACGGAAATTTCCAGCGGGCTCTTCTGACCTTTGCCGTGTCGTGCACGGCTAAAGACTTCATTTCCACGGGAAACACGTCTCATATGGGAGACAAAGTCCCGAGGTGTTTGCTATACGACGCAAACGAGGGGGATCTTCGCGAAGCCCTACACAGCACAAAGGAGAATGCCATAAAAGGTAACCTTCGCAGCATGCTGGGAGAATTCGAGAGTAATAACTACGAATCGCTTGACGGTTACCTCGATGCTCTCGTTCAAGATGTGCAAGGTATGGACTATCGCGTCTATCTCATCAAGTATCGAAGACTGCTGCTCAATTGGGGTTTGGTACTCAACGACAAAGGCACTGTAAAAGGCTGGAAATGCTGTTATTTTGCGGTTAATCCCGGCAAAATTCCCGCTTCGCTAAGTGTCAGACAGTCCCGTGCACAGGACTACAGAAGCTCTTGGTTTTGGTGCCTGCCGGAGCTCATCTGCCTGCTATGCAATCCTGACTCAAGCAAGAATCCTCCGCTTACCGACGTTGAGTATAAGAATCGGGCCATGATCCGAGTCAACAACAACGACGGCATCCTCTGTGAGGATAAAGCCTTCGTCATCGGCAAGCTGCTCGAGAAAGGTAACGACAAGCCGGACGAAAATAGGTGGTCCCCCTGCATCAAGATTGAGATTCCTCAAAGAGATGCCGCAACGGACACGCTTGACCGAGTGTTGCTGGGATGCGCCGTCGTGCGTGCCCTTCAGGACTCGGAGAGCGAGGAAGGTAAGGCGCTCCGAGCTCTTCGGGAAAATCGGGAAAACGCAGGGCAACAGACGTGGGAGTGGAAGCTCCCGAGCTACGACAGCCGCAGCGGAAAGCTCGGCGAAGACAGCACAACAGAGAGTGTTACCGTCGCTGTCACCAACGTCGCCGACACCCCTGCCCCCGCGGCAGACACCGTCAGCCGCAATCAGGAGGAGCCCTAAAGCGAGCTGAGGCCCGGTCGGTGTCACGCCGGCCGGGCCTTGGGCGGAAGGAGGGAGCCGGGGCGGAAAGAGGCTTCCCTGATACGCAGGATCGAGCCACGGCTGAGCTCCCTGTGCTCTCGCTTTCCCGATGAGCATTGTCTGCGGTGGAGCGGGTGCCACGGGGTATTCGCCGTTGGCGCTCACGCCTCCTTTCCCGGACTCGGACCAGCCGGCGGCGGCTCAGGCCTGTCTTCTTGCAAACAGGCTAGTTCTTTTTTTTCAATAAGATCAGAAACAGCACGGTCAGCACGGTCCAAATCGTCCAGAAATGATCATGATATTCTCCGCTGACAAACCATGTTATCGAGACATAGAGGGTATGGATCGCCAAGCTTACGGCCAGCAAAACGATGAAGACGCCTCGGACGGTAAAGCCCTGGCGGAGCATGCTCTCGGTGTAATAGGTCCAACGCCAATCAACATCAAGGCCATGAAGATGTGGCCCAAATGCCAGGATGTATGCCGAGGGGAGTCGAATATCGGCGAATGCCAGGAGGAGGGTCGAAAGGGGGTGAACTTCGATCAATCAGAGGGGGTGGACGGCGCGCGCCGAGCGGGGGAGCGCGCGTCGCGGGATGAGTCCGCGCGGTCCTTTATTTGCTGCGATATTCGGTTCGGATTTCCGCGCACTCGCCTGACGGCAGCAGCTCGGCGGTCACGTCGAGTTCAGACCTTTCGTCGCAAAAGTAGAGGGTCATGGTCGGCCGGCCTTGCGGGTTGCGGTACCAGTCCACACTACTGTCCCTCAGGTGGTTGCGGCTCAGCTGAGGATATTGGCCTTGCAACTTGCGGATGGCGCTGTCAACGCAAGCGTCCTTGGGTTCGCACTTGCTCCAAATTTCTCCCACATGTCCGCGCGGGAAAATCTCGGCCCGAACATCAAGCACGGAACACCCATCCTCAAAGCGCAAATCCAGATACCGCATCGTTCGGTCGCTGCCGACCAGATGCCGCGTCTTGAGCTTCTCTCTTTGGGCCGACGGCTGATGCAGAACAAACGATCGCCCATGCTTCGCGATCACCTTATCCGTGTATTCCTCGATGAGGCTTTCATATTCAGCGGTGCTTGCCCCGCTGAGCTTGTAGACAAGGGCGCTCAACAGCACAAGGGCGAGCAGCAGCCCCACACACAAGATACGCCTCGTCCGATGCGGTCTTTTGTTGATCTCCGTTTCCATCGAGTCAAATGATGACGTCAAGGGCAGGTGTTGTTGAAGAGAAGGCTCACTCAGGCGTCTGCGCGGGTGCGGCCTCATCTTCCGCGCCGACGCGCCGGAGCACCTGCTGCCATTCCCGCACCAGGGCCTCGAGATCGGGCCGGGTCTCCTGTTGCGATTGCTTCGGCAGGCGGATCGGCAGTCCGTACACCCTCATGTACAGGCGCTCCCGGAAAGGCCGATACTGCGCCCAGTCATCGATGGGGCCATTTTCCATCGCCCAAAATGACTGAAGCAGGCGGCTGTCGGATGATCCCTTCATGTATCGGAACAACAAATCGGCCACCCGCTCGCTGTAGATCGGCTCGCCCAGATGCTCATTCCACAGGAAGCATCGGGCGGCAAGCCCGCAGAGCATCCCGTCAAGGCCCTGAAAGAACTCGCTGTTGCCGCTCCTCGGCACCGTCACGGCATACTGCAAGGCGCGGTACAAGACCGGCTCCAGCATCTGCTCCCGCATGGCGGTCGGGTCGTGATCCTCATGCTGCTCCGCGGGCTCCGTGCTCGACACTCGGCGCACCAGCTCGATGAAGTTCTGCACAAGCGCCTGATTCTGAAGCTCCGGCGAACGGAGCATCGCGTCATCCCATATCTTCTTGTTGCCCAAGAGGGTCACGCCCAAGCTGAGGCCGGGAACGTGCGTCAGGTCATCGCAGCACTTGGGCTGCGCGCTCGACGCTTTGGCCAATTCTGACACCATGAGCAGGCTCAGGCGCCGAATCCACTGCCTTTCCTCTTCCCCCACGGACATGGGGCGAATGGGCATCTCCCCCTGCTCTCCCTCGCTGCCGTCATGGTAATACGTGGAGCAATAGCGGCTGAGCAACCAGAGCGTTGTATAATTCGGCTTGCCCCATCGGATTTTGTCGGGCTCGCGATACGTCGCATAGGCCATGTAGCCCGGCATATACCAGGCCTCGCTCTGCTCGTCGTCGATGGGCACCTCGACACAGGGCGGCTCGTCAGCGTGAAGCATTCGGAACAGTGCCCTCTGTTCGTACGGCCAGCAGCAGATGGCGATGAGGATCAGGAGCAGCAAAACACCGCCCGCGATGTAGAGTTTTTTCTTCATGGTTTGTTAGTTCAAAAATCGGAACCGAGATGCGGCGGCACGGAACCATGTCTTTTTCATCGGTGAAGGGTGGTGCGTGTCCGGGAGGAGTCGGAGATGTTGAGCAAGGGGGCGTGTTGTTACAGCGAGTATAGGCGACGACCGGCTCGCTTGTCAAGCCTCTGTCTGATGTTTTCGCGACATCGGGGGGAAAGCGGAGCCGGTTCTCCCCTGCCCCCGGAGGAAGCCGAGCCGGTTGCCGCTGGCGCTCAAGCGGCCCGGTGAGATGGCCCGCCGGATTCACCCCTCTGCCCATGCAGGCCGCGCCTTCTCCTGAGGAGGTATCCTAGTAGAAAGCACGGGCGCATATGGCGACGATTGTTTTGTTGTCATCCAACACGACGAGATACGAAAGGATACCGTCTTGCGAAAAGTGGATATAGCGCCCGCTCAGGCCTTCCACATAAGAGCCGGGATTCATCTCGAAGGCCCTGTCCGGCGTCAGGGGCATCCATGGGCGATCGGTGCCTATTGTCTGATAATCCTCCGCCTCGGCTTCAAAGAAGATGGCATACTGATCTCCCGACGACACAACCTTCTTGATCACCAGGCGTTCCACAAGGGCGTCCGCGCCCGGCACATCGAATGTTCTGAGCGTGCGGAGTATGTGAGTTTCTGCGCTGGGCTGACAGCCCACTCCGATCAAGGCGAACAAGAGCGCCACTCCCAGAATGGAGCAGAGGAGCACGATTTTTTGACGTCGATCTTGATTCATGGCGAGCGTTCAAGGGCTGTTCAACGGCAGAGGCCGCGACGGCCACCGCTTTCCGCATGCGCAGCGGGCAGCGCGTGTCCGGGAGGAGCCGGGGATGGTGAGCGCGCGGGAGATTTTGTTATCGTCAGTATAAGCGACGAGCCCAGCGCTTGTCAAGCCTCCGTCTGATCTTTTCGCGACATCGGGGGGGGGGAAAGCGGAGCACGTTCTCCCCTGCCCGGCTATTGGGCGGACTTGCCGAAGTATTTCACTTCAAGCTCATTGATGAAGGTCAGCCCTCCATCGTGCGCGGTTTGTTTGAGCACGCGGAGGTACTGGTGAGCCCGTGCCGTTCTCCTTTCACACAGGTGAATCAGGAGATCATCATAGGCCGTGTGCAGAATGCTCACTCTCAAGCTCACGTCCTCGCTTCCCACCGCGTAGAGCTTCTGCGCCGCCAGGAAAAGCACTTCCTCGTCGCGAACGTCGCTGAAAACAGCTTTCATTTCCGCGCGCGCCCGTTCCAAGAAAGCGCGATCAGCCTCTTTCTCGCGATAACGCTGCTCCAGCCGTGCGGCCCTGTCCTGCAACTGCCCCGCAAGCTTCCCGGCGGCTTGCTGCGCGGCGGCAGACGGCGGCGGAAGCACCGAGGCGGCCTTCCGCTTCTCACCCCCGGCCTCGCGCAGCAGCTTGATGCACATCTCAGCCTGCCGAGCTTTCATCTGCCGCTCGGACTCCGGGTATACCCAAAGGTTATCTCGGCGCTCAATAGCCATATCCAGCGGGTTGGCCCCGGAATCATTCGTGGCCTGCACGTCCGCACCGTGCCGGATCAAAAAGCGAACCATGTCCGGCTGCAACTCGCGGGAAGCCATATGCAGCGGGGTCAAGCCATTGATATTCGGCGCATTCACATCCGCCCCCCCTCTCCAGGAGCATGCGGGCGATATTCACGTGATTCCTCATGGCGGCATCATGCAGAGCCGTGCAGCGCTCCGCACCCACGGCGTGCACGTCCGCCCCCTTCTCGAGAAGAAGGCGCACCACGTCGTCTTGCCCGGTCAGGGCGGCTTCATGCAGGGCCGTCATGCCGAACACATCCCTTGCGTTCACGTTCAACCCCTCGGCCAGATACCTGCTCACGCGCTGCGAATCGCCCGCTTGCGCCGCCCGAATCAGGTCATTGGCATCGGCGGCCCAGGCGACGCCGCTGATTCCGCCCAGCAAGGCCAACAGGAGTAAATAGCTTTTCATGCGATGCGTTTTGTTTTTGAGCCCTAAGCCAGCCCCCCTTCTGCGCCGCTCGGGAAGGCGCTTTATCTCCCCCGAGCATGGGTGGGTGAGTGTCTATCTTATATCATGCGGGGCGGCGCAACGCAAGCCGCTTTTGGCGGCGAGGCCGGAGTGTCGGCGCCCAGGCCTCTCTTGGCGTACAGAATCGACAACAAGGCCTACGGAGCCGCGGCTAGAAAGTCACTCTTCGGTGCATCGGGAACGCACACCCAGCGCATCACAAACCGACAGCCAAGGCTCCAGCTCGGCGATCTGGCTCGAATCCTGCAAACGGAACAAAATCACCCATTCGCCGCCACGGCTCAGCATGCGAGTCAGCCGCGTGCGAAACTGATCCGGCGTCAGAGCAGGCCCGTCCGGGGACTCCTTCACCAGCAACTGCCCCGCCTCGCGACAGACCGTGACGGAGGACAGCGAGCAGGCGTCCGGAATCGTGACCATTCCCTTCACCTCAAGCCACCCTCGCTGCGCCTGCCGCAGCTTGAGCACCTCCTGCAAAAGCTCCTCCGCGCTCTGCCCGTCCTTGTTTTTCAGGTGTCCATCGGCCCCGCCGGCAGTCAGCAGGCGCATCAAGGCCTGATCGCCACATCTCGCCGCCGGATGCAAGGGCGTGTCGCCCCGCGCATCGCGGGCATTCGGATCCGCCCCCGCAGCCAGCAGCAGCGGGCAGGCCCAGTCCAGCGCCCGATCGGCGGCGGAACCATGCCGCGGCGTCCGCCCCTAGGCATCGGCGAGATGGGGATCCGCCCCCAGCTCCAGCAGGGCGCGAAGGCGGACAGCACTCCCCTGCTCCATCGCCCTTCGAATCAGCGTGCGGCCCTCGGCGTCCCGCCCGTCGACATCCGCCCCGGCCCTGACCAAAAGCTCCATCGCCGCCGGATGCCCGCAGGCCACGGCCCAATCCAGCGGTCGCATTCCCTCGGCATCGGGCGCCTCCGCATCAGCCCCGGCCTCCAGCAGCAGACGCAGACACTCAACATGCCCTCGGGCCGCCGCAGCTTGCAGAGGCTCCTGCAGGAAGCTTCTCCTCGCCCCCGCCTCCTCGGGAAGCCTCTCGAGAAGCGCCCGCAGACAGTCCGCATGCCCCTCAAGAGCCGCCCGCTGCGCCGCACGCGCATCGGCGACGGCTCCGGCAGTCAACAAAACCCGCAGGCAGTGCTCGTGCCCATTGAGGGCTGCGAGCTCCGGCGGCGTGATACCGGTGCGACTCCGCGCATTCGGATCCGCCCCGGCGGACAGCAGCGCCGCCAGCTCAGCCTCATCGCCGCACTCCGCCGCCAGATGCAGGGGCGTCCAATGGTCACCGGGCGGCAAGGCAGGCTTTTCCGCCAGCAGAGGCTGCGGCAACTTTCCGGGAGACACACTCATGGAGACCTCACCGAGAATGTTTCTGCCGCGCTCATCACTCGGCCTCTCATCCAGATAAAAATCCCACAGCTTGACCGACGTCAGCGCTGCGGACGGCTGTTGGCGCGAGCCCAGCACGTCCCTCAGATAGCGCGTCACCAAGGGTCGCTCGCGCTCATAAACGCCCGAGTCGTACGCGACCGCCAAGCCCTGCTCGGCCAAGCTTCGTTCGATGTAGGCCTTGCAGGCATCCGCCCAGCGCGGGCAGTCCAGCAAGTCAAAGCTGAGGGTGAAGGGGCTGGCCTCCCGCCGCAGGCAAAGCCCGTAGGCGCGAGCGATGAAGCGGTCGGCCTCCTCAGGGCTAATGTCCGATGAAAAGAGGATGCGATAGCCGGAACCGCCTTCATCGCCGCGCACACACTTGGCATCGAGAACAGCCAGGCACCGCCCCTCCCTACCGAAGGTATCGATCACGCGCGTCACCTCTCGGCAGCAACCGTCCGCAAGCCGAACGGTGGCTTTCGCCCCCTCCGTCTGCTGCTTTGCAAACATGCCGGAGAACCCCGCATCCGACATGAAATATGCAAGAGATGCTCCGCAGAGCACTACCATCACGCCAATGAACCATTTCATCACTTCGTTGTCAAATGTGCATTCGTCTTTCGACACCATCCGCCATGTCATGACGGCGCGGGGCCGCCGCCCCTACGGCCGCATATGCAGGCGGGCCATGTTGTTATCGTTAGTATATGCGACGCCCGGCGTGCTTGTCAAGCCTCCGTCCTTGATTTTCGCGACATCGAGAGGCCTCCACTCTCCGGCAACGTCATGGCTGCGCTTTCATCGCACTGTCCCCCATGAACCTTTCAATGCAGTTCACATACCGTCATCCCGAGGAGGCGCGCAAGTACTCTCTGCCTGCTTTAATATTTGGTACGCTTCCGGATGATGACATCTGAGTGCCACATCAGCAGGGGTCTCGTTTCCTCCATCCTCGGCTCTCAAACTCGGGTTTCCATCCTTGCAACGAACCTTAGGGTTGGCTCCGTTCTGCAAAAGCAATACAATCAGTTCTTTGTTTCCCTGTTCAGCAGCCTCGTGTAAAGGTGTATAACCTATCAGGTAAGTGCAGCTATTGACATCTGCGCCTTCGCTGACAAGCTTCCTCACCACTCGAATTAACCCATGATACGTGGCTCTGCATAGGGCATTTGAGCCCCAGGAATCGATATGATGAATGTCTGATCCGGCTTCGATTAACCGGATGGCCTCGTCTTCATTGCCTTCTTCTATGGCCTCCAACAGGGGCGTGCGGCCTGTATACGGGCAGACATAATATATATCCTCATTATTCGAGCATCTTGTCACGGCATATCCGCCTATCACGGCACCGCACAACAAGATACAAGCGCTTACGATGATGGTTTTCAAGTTGAAATGTATACGCATAGTAAAATTTAAGTTTCAAGAGGTTGTAGTCAAGTGTGCAGGATAAACGCTTGCCATGGAGCAAAGGCCTACAACCCGCAGTCCCCCCCTTGCCGCCTGAGGCCGCGGAAAGCCGACGCTTGCGGCATTCGTTGCAGGCGCATGCGGTCACGACGCCATCCGCACCACGGGCGGTGGTCGGGAACCGAGCCGGTAGGAGCAGGATGGCAAGCCACCGGGAGAGTTGGTTCGCTGCGCGATGCCGCTCCCATCCCTTTGACTCCGTCAAGGCCCGGCATTCTTCGCGAGTCCATAGGCTAAGCAACTAAGGCGGGACGATCCACTACCCCTTGGCGCCTAATTCCTTCAAAAGCAAGAACACGCGCGGCGCGTCATCAATCTGCTCGAAACTCTGAAGCGGCCCCGGCTCCAACAAAGCCTTGTTGGTGTCGTCCACCGTTCCGAACTTCACCAGCCATTTCATCACGGGGTTCTTGTGCAAATCAACGTGATCAAACAGGATGGTGGCAATATCACCGTCGACCTCCTCGTACTGCATCCGGAGCCCGGAGTCCAGGGCGAGGCTCCGGAGTACCTGCCCCTCCGCAATCAAGACCTGCGTCTTGGTGAAGGCAAACTCCGCGCGGCTGAGCTTCTCTCTCCACCGCCCGGGCATGGCAAGCAGCTTCCAGGCCGACCAGCCGAAAGCCAAAGCCAACACGCCCGGCACGATCGCCGCCAGCGGGTACTGAGGAATGAGAGCGGCGCACACGACGAGCAGGAAGGGCACGACGAGGAGCGCCAGCACCAGCCCGAAATTCCGATTCTGGCGCACGTAAACGTTGGTGACGGACAGGTTCGGCCGTCCATAATACAGCAGCTCCGGGAGCAGCTCCCGGAGGCGGGGGTGCCGGGGCGACCAGCCCCGCCCCGGCCACGCGGCACCCGCAGCAGGCATCCCTCCTGCGGGATTTTTCGGGGGCAAGCCCGACGAGACCGCCGCCGTGGACGCCGCCGCATCCGCGGGCATGCGCCCTTCGGCGAGAGGGGGAAGCGGAGCGGGTGGCTCCGGCTTGGGTCGGCTGTCCTGACGGTGCTCGGCTCGCCTGCGATCCATCTCTGCGGCGATCTCATCACCCGAGCGCCTCAGGTCCAGCTCCGGCTCCATCCACGTGATGACGAGTCCCTCAAGCGAGAGAGGCCCCACCACCCCGCGGAACGCCAGCAACCACAGCAAGACAACCGCCGCATAGGCGCAGGCGAACAGCGCATGCGAGATCGGCAGGCCGAAGGCCTCCGCCAACTGATTGTCCCAGAGGGCATTGGCGGCATACAAAAGCGCGAAGACGACATGCGGCACCAGGAGCAACAGCAGGGACGTGAGCGTGAACACCCTCGGCGACAGGGATTTCTTCACCGTCCGAATCTTCACCCATTGCCAGCCGGCATTCAGCAGGGCCGCGCCGAACACGGCCCCGTTCCACACCTCATTGCAGAGCCATACGAGGACAAGCACAAAAAGCGCCGTCGGCAGGAAGGGGGAACCCGCGCTCACCGAAGCCAGAGCTGCGCCGAAAGCCACGCAGAGGAGGTTGAGGAAGATCCAGCGGATGTAGGGTTTCTTCATGCGGAGTACGGTAACATTTTTGGCGCCATCGGTAAAGGAAATTGTGCCAATGACACGGGCAGCCGGGGCTGCGGAGACGCAGGGGCGCCCAGCGTCGAGATTTCTCCCCATCAGCGGCTCATGAG
>ERZ1664509.4-NODE-4-length-20410-cov-9.244756_pt1 | contig 20410 bp, 19 predicted proteins | sample MGYA00575338_ERZ1664509 | MGnify/ENA primary metagenome ERZ1664509 (study PRJEB40874, sample SAMEA4040751) | Gallus gallus | biome: gut; material: content | place: India | collected 2016-01-01 | study: EMG produced TPA metagenomics assembly of PRJEB14491 data set...
CATTTCCCCCCTCACCGTTCATCATCATCACCCCTTCACAGGATCCCCTTTCCTCACCACGCCATGAACATCCAGAAACTCATGAAGCAAGCCCAGGCCATGCAGGCCAACATGGCCAACGCCCAGGCCCGCCTCGCGGAAAAAACCTACACGGCCGAAGCGGCCGGCGGCAAGATCAAGGTCACGGCCAACGGCACGGGCATGGTCACGGACCTGAGCATCGACCCGAGTGTCATTGATCCGGACGACGTCGAATTTTTGCAGACCCTCGTCCTGAAAGCCGTGCAGGACGCCCTCAACGGCGCCAAGGATATCGCCGAAGCCGAGATGCGCAAAGTCACCGGCGGCCTCGGCTTCCCCATGTAAGCCCATGCGCTCGCTTCTGCCCACGTTTTTGAGCTTCGCTCTGCCGGCGGCGGTTTTGCCGCTGGCGGCCGAGCCCGTCGACCTCGGCCAGTACGCGGCCAAAATCGTCCCCGAACAGGTGGCCGTCATCAACCTGCCCGAGCGCGGCACCGTCACCGATCGCGCCGCAGACGATAGCCATCTGAAGAAGGGCGACGTCATCGCCATCCTCAACAAGGAGGAAACGGCTCAGGAGGAGGAGGAGCTCGAGCTGGGCATCCGCCGCGAGCGCCTCAACAACCGCGACGAGATTCGCAAGCTGGAGCAGCAGCGCAAGCGCATCCGCTTTTACCTCGACCTGAGCAAGGAGGAGCGCAAATACGCCACCGACCTCGTCGATGAAACGGGCGAAGAGCCCACGGAGGAGGGCCTGCGCGACGTCAATGACCGCATTGACCTGCTGAAGCGCGAGCTGGAGAGCCTGGAGCGCCGCAAGCGCAGCGAGTTCTCCCGCAAGCATGATCAGCTCACCCTGCGCATGCCCTTCGACGGTCGCCTGCAATACAACGTCAGCCTGCCGGAGGACCCGGCGGCCCCCTACGAGCACACGGGCACCAACGTCCAGAGCTTCGCTACCGTCTGCGACGACTCCGCCTTCTACATCACCGTCTCCATCAACAGCGCCGAGCTCTCCCCCCCCACGGATCAACCCTCCAACTCCTAGCACCGCCTGCCCAGCGGGCGAAGCCTCACCGCCCCCTACAGCCACCACAGCGTCGGCCGCACCAACACCGCGGCCGTCATGCTCGTCTACTCCTTCCGCCTGCCCGAGGACCCTCCCGTCGAGTCCTTCCGCATGCTCGCCAGCAATGCCCGCGCCCGCCTCATCTCCGCGGCCGGCGACGGCGCCCTGAGGCTCAGCAAGACGGAACTCTCCACCCTCCCCGAGGCCGAGACCTGCAGCAGCTGGGAGGAGCTCATCGAGCGCGTGCGGCCCGACTGCACCATTTTGCTCATCACCGAGCGCGAAGTCATCCTGCGGAAACGCTGACGATCTCCCCCTCTCATGGCTGCCCCCCGCGGACAGGAACTGCGCTGTGAAAAGCTCTGTTTCGGCTACGATCGCCAACACCGCGTTCTCACCGACTTCAGCTACAGCTTCAAGCCCGGCATCACCCTGCTCAAGGGATACTCGGGCTCGGGCAAGACGACGCTGCTCAAGCTGCTGGCCGGCTACCTCAAGGCGGACAGCGGGCGCATCATCGCGCCGAGCGGGCACCGCGTCACCGGTCGCTACTACCGCCGCGTCGAGTGCTCCTACATGTTTCAGGGCATCAATCTGCTGCCTCTCATGAGCGTGGAGCGCAACCTGCAACTGGCGGCGGAAATGGCCGCCATGCCCAAGCGAGAGTGGGGGCCGCGCTGCCCCCGCCTGCTCGAGCAGCTCGGCAGCGGCGCGCTGCGCCCCCGGCGGGCCGACAAGCTCTCCGGCGGCCAGATGCAGCGCGCAGCGCTGGCCCGCACCCTCATGAAGAACACCCCCATCGTCCTGCTCGACGAGCCCACCTCGGGCTTGGACGATGAAAACACGCGCATCATCTGCGAGCTCGTTGAGCAAGACGCCGCCGAGCGCATCTGCATCATCAGCACGCACGACAGCCGCCTCTTGGACCTAGGCCATGATATCTTGGATTTTGACAAGCCTGTATCTCGCTAAGGACACGCTGCATCGCTGGTGCTCGCGCCTCTCAAGCCCGCTCGCGCGCATCCTCGTCGTCTTCTTCCTGACCCTCTGCGCCCTCTTTTTCCTCGGCAACTACGTGCTGATCGCCAAAACCGTCCGCCAGCAGCTGCTCAGCCAGGGCGGCAACCTCGTCGTCGCCAACCTCATCCACAACCGCGAGCATCCCTGCTCGCTGCCCACGCGCCATGAAATCCGCGAGCAGCTCGGCGCCGACTCCTGGGCCGTCAACATGATGGGCAGCGTCACGCTGCCCGAGCGCAAGACCTGCTCCCTCGTCAGCTACGACTTCGCGCGCAGCTCTCAGTTTGCCCCCTTGCTCGCCCCGGACGGCGGCCCCGTGCTGCTCACCGGCACCGCCAAGCCCAAGGTTCCCGCCGGGCCCTGCACCATCGGCATCAGGACGGGCGGCGACATCATCTACCGCGACGTCATGGTGCGCCACCTGCCGGACAATCACCCGCTGCTGCGCCTGCTGAGCGGCGGCGCCGTCATCGTGCCGCCCGACAGCCTCGACAACACGGCGTTCAACGCCAGCATGAGCAGCATCATCGTCATCATCCCGAACCTCCGCGGCGCCGAAGACATTACCCGCGTCGAGCACTTCCTCAACCGCTACATGACGCTGGAGGGCGGCAGCAGCAATGTCATCTCCGCCGCCTCCGTCATCAGCCGCATGGACGCTGTGCTCAGCAACCAGATGCAGTGCCGCCTCGCCTTCTGCGGCGGCATCGCCGCCATCGTCGGCATCCTGCTCACCGCGCTGGCCGGCATGGAGTACCGGCAAAACGAATACATCTACACGCTCATGAAGAGCTTCGGCATCCACCCCATTATGCTCGTGGGCGCCTACATCATCGAGAACCTCGTCCTCGTCGCCGCCGCCTTCGGCGCCGCCCTCTGGGTCTTCATGGAGAGCCAGGGCATCATCATCCGCCAATTTTTCAAAATCGACAACGCCCGGCTCAGCCTCGCGGAAATTCGCCCTGAAATCGAGCTCATCGCCTCCTCGCTCCTCGCCTGCGTCCTCATCTCATCCATCCCCATCGTTATTGCCGCCAACCGCCAGATCGGCCGCGTGCTCAAGTGAGAAGAGCAGGCACCTTGCAACAAATCGACGCAGCCTCTTCTCCGCTCTCACGATGCGCTCTCTGTATTTTTTTCAGGCACGTATGACGAACTTTGTGAAACTTTAAGCTTGCATTCTCCTCCAAAAATGGTAGAAAGGTGGAAGCGTCGCCCGCCTGTCAGACGGGCCTCAACCATTCATCTTACATCAAACCATGGATATTCAAGTTGCAGTCCTTTGTGACTACGCCGCCGACTATCAGGGCAAGCTCTGCATTCAGGGCGCCTTCGATACTCTCTTCGCCCGTCAGTTCCCCGTGATTCACCCGGCCTGCTCTCTGGCCCTGCGCCTCTGCCTCACGCCTGAGGATGCCGGCAACCACAAGCTGGGTATCTCCATCGTCGATGAGGACGGCACGCCCCTCGACAAGGAGCGCATGCCGATCGTCGGCGATCTGACGGTCGCCCTGCCCGAGGGTGCCACCTTCCTGACGCGCAACCTCATCATGAACTTCCAGGGCCTCAAGTTCGAGAAGTCCGGCAACTACTGCATCGACGTGACGCTCGACGGCGAGGTGCTGGCCAGCACGCCGCTTCGCCTCGTGCTCGCTCAGCCGGCTCCGCAGCAGCAGGCCTGATCTCCTCCCTTCCGGGCTCACGGACCGAGCGGAAGTGCCCCGGTCAACCAGAAAACAGCGTGGCACCCTGTCGCATGGCGGCGGGGTGCTTTCGCGTCTCACGCCAAGGGGACTGCAGACGCAGCACCCGTCGCAACGCCTTCATCGAGCGGCATGGCAGCGCAGCGGCGACGCCCTCCACGCAACCCATCTGACACAGCTCCGGTCGTCACTGCTCGGCCGCAGGGCGGCACGGCAGAGCCCCCATCACTCGCGCAGCAAATCGGGGCGATCGCGCAGCGCCTCCCAGCCGCCCTCCAGCACATAGACCGGGGCCTCGAGTCCGAGCTCGCGCAAATCAGCGGCTATCTCCTCCGACGAGCTGCAACCGCCGCTGCAAAACACCACCACGCGATCCTCCGGCCCCAACTCCGTCAACCGCGCCACGGCGCGGTCCAGCAACTCCTGCTTCTGTTCCCCGGGCCGCACCGGGAACATATCATTGCCCTTCAGCTCCAGATGCCGCACCTCAAAATCGCTCTCGCTGCGCGCATCGATCCACACCACCGTCGCTGAAGGCGGCAGCGTCAGCAGCATATCCGGGCAAAGGTGGCCCTCCGGCACATTCTCCTGCACGCAGGCCGGCAGACGGCCGGGTGCAAAAAACCACTCATCCGCCCAGTAAAGAGCCAGCGCCAGCGGCACCATCAGCAAACCGAGGCGCACAAACTGCCGAAAACCATCCGGAGAGACCATCTGCATACCACCCTTCTACCACAAGCCCCGCTCGCTGTCAATCCTCCCGCAAGCCATCCGCGCCGCAGAAAGCAATACGAAACAAAACCTGCGAACCCGGCAACGCGCCGACCCTCACTTTGGGATTGCCAGCGCCGCACTGCTGTGTTATACAAAAGACATGGAACGCTTGAATCAACGCCCCGTCGACGGGCTTCGCCCCCTTGAATTCATCACCGACGTTGCCCCCAACGCCCTGGCCTCCGTCCTCAGCTGCTTCGGCAACACGCGCGTCATCTGCGCCGTGAGCATCGAAGAGGACGTCCCGCGCTGGATGAAGAGCCAGCGCGTGCCCGGCGGCTGGCTCACCGCCGAATACGCGATGCTGCCCTACTCCACCGCCGAGCGCAAGCGCCGCGACAGCGCGGGCAAGCAGGACGGGCGCTCCGTCGAAATCCAGCGCCTCATCGGCCGCTCGCTGCGCGCCGTCATGAACCTCGAGGCCCTCGGCGAGCGCACTGTCTACATCGACTGCGACGTCCTTCAGGCCGACGGCGGCACCCGCACCGCCAGCATCACCGGCGCGGCCATCGCCCTCGCCATCGCCATGAAGCGCCTCATGGCCCGCGGCAGCATCACGGAAAACCCGATGCTCAAACTCGTCTCCGCCGTCTCCGTCGGCAAGCTGCGCGGCGAGCCCCTGCTCGACCTCTGCTACGTGGAGGACCGCGACGCCGAGGTGGACATGAACATCGTCATGACCGAAGCCGGCGAATACGTCGAGGTGCAGGGCAGCGGCGAAGAGGCCGTCTTCACCGCCGACGAAATGGCGCAGATGCTCGCCCTCGCCTCCAAGGGCATCGCCGCCATCACGCAGGCCCAAAAAGAGGCCATCGCGCGCGCGGACGCCGTCTCCGACGGCGACGTCGCCTCCCTGCGCGACTTCTTCGCCGCCCGTTGAACCCGGCCCTGCCGGAGCGAGACGCGCGACACAGCTCTGAGGCGCCCCTGCCCGACGGCAGCGGGCGCCTTCTGCATCCCCGGGCGCGACACACGTCCCCACGTCTCCGCGTACTGCGCGGGCCCCACGGGCTGCACGGGCCCACAGCCCCCGGACCGGACAGCATCGCGCAGCGCGGACGGCACCGAACACAGGCACCCTGTGGCCCCACTCAGGCTTCCGGCAGAAAGCGGCCGCCTACCCGCATGCACACCACCGAGCGCGCGGGCGCGGCGATGGCTCCGGCGCGCAGCCCTCAACAGCCGGACGACGCCAACTGCGCCGCCACCCGCTCCGCCAGCGCCTCGAGCGAATCACCCGCCGCCACCGGCAAAGGGTGCAGCCAGGTCTCGCGCCGCAGCCAGCTGCGCTGCCGCTTCGCGTAGCGCCGCGTCACCAGCGCCAGCGCCGCCGCCGGATCCGCCACGCAGAGCTCGCGGCCCGGCGCGTCCTCCGGCGGCAGACAGGGCTCCAGCAGCGGGCGCCGCTCCGGCTCCCGCGCCGCAAGATACGCCGCGAGCTCGGAGAGCCCCAGCGTCTTGCGCGCCGTCGGCGACAGCGCGTGCAGATCACCCAGAGCGCGCAGCTCCTCGAGCACACCGCCGCGCAGCATCGCCCGCGCCCGGCGCTCCGTGCGCGCATCGGCATCCGCCGTCTCGCGCTGCACGCAGAAACCCGGCCCGGCGGGCTCCACCTCCCAATTCCGGCGCCAATGCGAAAGCGGGCGTCCCCCGAGCATCACAATCTCCAGATTGCGGCAGACATAGCGCGGATTTTGCAGAGGCGTCATCGCCGCCCCCTCCGGATCGAGCTCCTGCAAGCGCCGCACCAGCTCCTCCGGCGGCAGCGCACTCAGCTTCGCCCGCAGCTCCGGATCCGAAGGCGGCGCCGGAGAGATACCGTGCGAAATAAACTTCACGTACAGCCCCGAGCCACCCGTCACAATCGCCCGCTTGCCCCGCGCCGCGATCTCGCTCAGGCAAGCCTGAGCCCGGCGCGCGTGCGTCGCCGCGTCCTGAGACTCGGCGGGCGACAGGCAGCTCACGAGGTGATGCGGCACCCGGCGCAGCTCCTCCGCCGTCGGGGCCGCCGTCAGAATCTCCATCCCGCGGTACACCTGATACGCGTCCGCGCTCACGATCTCCGCATCGCCCAGCAGCTCCGCCAGACGCACCGCCAGTGCGCTCTTGCCGCTGCCGGTCGGGCCGAGAATAAAGATAGGTTTCAGGCTCTCCATTGCTTCACGTGGAACATTTGTCAAAGTTCAGGCGGCACCGGCATCGCGCATCGAAGGCTGAGCAGCCGGGCCACTGATGCCGGATCACTCCGTTGAAAAACACCCCGGCGCACCGTCCTCCTCCGCTCGGCTGAACCCGCCGCATCTCATCAGGTATGCGGCAAATTGTGATCCGGGCCGTAGCGGTTGGCCCCGCGCTGCCCCTCGGAAACCACCAGCACCAGCAGCACCAGACTCAGCACAGGCAGCAGCGTCATGCAGGTCAGATTCACGATCAGCGCCGTCCTCATGCCGTAGGGCGGCACATTTTTCCACTCGCCGAGAATGCTGATCATCTTGAGGCCGTCAGACGTGTCCGCCAGCTCCAGCTCGCGGTTGCGGTCAAACTCGAGCCCCTTCGTGCGATCCACGAAATCGTAGAGCGGGCGCAGCGTCTCGATGAAGCGCCGGGCCGTCTCCGCTCGCTCACTGTTGCGCATGCGGTCGAACCAGAGGTGCGCATGCGTCGCGTAGCAGTCCGGCGGCTCGATCAGCTCGGGGTGGTCAAACTCACTGCTCAGATCCTCGAAGCGATACTCCGCTCCCTTCGCCACGAGAAAGGCGAGGCAGAGGACGAGGTAGGCGCTGCTCAGAACGAAGAGCGTCGAGAAGAGCACATGCAGAAAGACCCACACGCCGCTGCGGTTCACATCGTGCAGGCGGCGCACGGTGAGCGAAAACTGCGGCAGGGCCATCAACAGCCAGAAGATCAGCAGCAGGGCGAAGCAACCGATGCCCACCCCGTACCACAGCGAGACCTCCCCGCGCGCCTGCTCGCCGAGACCGAGGCTCAGGCAGACGAGCCCAAGAAAGGGCGGAGGGGCGGGGGCCGCCCCCCGGACGATCTAAAAAAGGGAAACCGCGCGCCGCGTGGTCCGCCCGCGAGGGGGGAGGGCTTGGCGAAGAAAAAAAAAAAGGTCCGGCAGCCCCCCGCCGTGCGAGGGGGCCGGGCGGAAGCCGCAGTGGGGGCGGGGGGGGCCGGGCCCGCCGTTGACAAGGGGTAGAGTCCGCCGACACTTGGGGCAGACGGGCGGGGGCTCCTCCTCCTCCCAGAGGGCCGTGTGCAGCTCGTGGGCATGCAGGCCGTAGCTGAGCAGCCCGCCGAGGGCTACCCAGGTGCTGCCGCCGGCTTCCGCCACGGGCGTCGTCGGGTCCACGAGTCCCTCGACCATCATGGCGGAGAGCTGCTCGAAGGTGACCGGCCCGCGAATCAAGTCGTCGGTGTCTCTGTAATAATACTGCTTCATGCCCGAGCGGGTGCTCCCGCTGCGAGGGAGAGAGCACCGCGTCATGATAGACGTTCCGCCTGTCACTGTCAACACCAAGAGAGAGCGGAGCGTGTCATGCGCGGGCGCGGCACTCCTGCCCTCCCGCGGGCAGAAATGTTCCACGTGGAACACGGAGAACAAAACTTGACAGCCGCGCCCATCTGCGATACAAGAGAAGGCGTGGCCCCTCTCTCCTTTCACCGCCCCGAGCTCGATGACGGCGACGCGCTGCGGCGCATCGTTGCCGGCGCCCGTGCCGTGAACAGCGATCTGGCGTGGGTCAACCTCCTTTTGCTCGCTCCCAAATACGACACCGAGATCGCGCTGGAGGACGGGGTGCTGTATCGCCACTACGGCGACCGCGCCCGCCTCTGCGGCTACACCTTTCCCTGCGCACCCTCGCTGCTCGATTCGGGCGACGAGGCGCTGCGGCGAGCGGAGGCAGCCCTGCGGCGCCTCGAGGAGGACGCGCGGGAGAGGGGGCGCGCCCTGCGCTTCTGCCTGCTGAGTCCGGCGGAGAAGGAGCGGCTCGAGCGCCTCCGCCCGGGGGCATGGCGCTTTCACTGCGCGCGCGGCAATGATGATTATCTGTACCGCCGCAGCGATTTGGCGGAGCTGCCGGGCACGGCCTATCACGCCAAGCGCAACCACGTGTCGCGCTTTCTGCGCGATCATGCGGACGCGGAGACGGAGCCGCTGCACGAGGGCAATGTCGACGCTTTTCGGGAGGTGGCTGAGGCTTGGCTCGACTCGATGAGCTCGGCGGCGGGCGGCTCGCCCCGCGCGCTGCAACACGAGTGGCGCGCCATCGACGCGGCGCTGCGGCTGCGCGCGCCGCTGTCTCTGGAAGGGACGCTGCTGCGCGTGGGGGGCCGACCGGCGGCGATGGCGCTCACGAGCTTCATCAGCCCTAGCGTGGCGGATGTACACTACGAAAAGTGCCACCCGGACTTCCGCGGAGCCTACGCCCTCATCAACCGCGAGACGGCGCGACGCCTCAGCTCCGCGGAACTGATCAACCGTGAGGAGGATCTCGGGCTGGAGGGTCTGCGCCAGGCGAAGCTGTCCTACAAGCCCTGCCGGCTGGTCGAGAAGTGGGATGCGCTGCCCGCCGACTCCGAAGAGGATTTTCCCGGCGCCTCCCCGACCGCAGCCGAGGCGCCCGAGGCAGAGTCGCGCCGTGAAGAGGAGGATGCGAAAGGGGCGGCAGCGCGTTAACGGTCCGAGCCTTTTCGACAGCGGCGGCGACGAGCTGAGAGAGCGCTCGCATCCACGCCGAACCCACGACGCAGCCCCTTCTCGCCACACCTCCCCGCCGGAGCGTTCCACGTGGTCACAGGTCACCCGCAGCCTCAGGGCAGCTCCATCACTACGTTTGCAGAAACCACGCCCGCACGAGACCACGCCCCCCCAGAGCACGCGCTTCGGCCGCCGCACCACCGTCTCCCTCCGGACAACACCGCCCGGCGGCTCTCCCGTGACCTCACTTTTCGGACACCACACCACTCGGACATCACCACTCAACCTCCTCAACCGGACCGTCCCACACAAAAAACTCGCAAAACCTCACCACTCCACACGACCAAAACACCCTCCACACTGCCATGTTGACTCATCTCTTGCGCGCCCAAGACTGCGCCGCCTGCCGCCTCTGCTGCCACTTTCAGCGCTCCAGCGCCTGGGAGACGCCGGCCATCGAGCCCGAGCTCGTCGCCCTGTATCGCGAGCTGAATCCGCCGCCGCCCCTCATGGAGCGCGTCGACGGCTCAATCACCTTCGCCCTCCGCTTCCCGCCCGATGATGCGAGCGCGGAGGCTCCCTGCCCGATGCTCGACGCCTCTTCCGGCTGCACGCTACCGCGTGAGCAGCGGCCCTTTGAATGCCGCCTCTGGCCGCTTCGCCTGATGCGCCTGCTCCCCGAGGACGAGAGCGGCGCCGAGCCCACAACGCCCCTTTGCCGCGCTGCGGCGTCACGTGCAGCGCATCCGGACCGAGCCGACGGCGTGGTGTCGGACTTCGCTGCGGGAGCAATCCCCGCTTCGCTCCACGTGGAGCGCAACGGCGGAGCGCAAGGCCGCCCGGAGTGCACCCGCAGCGGAAGCGGTGACGCAACACAGGGCAGCCCGGCGCGTGGCGACGCTTCGGAGAGACAGGGCTCAACTCCCGCCGCTCCGACTCACGGGAAAGTGGTGATCGGCTGCTACAGCGCCTGCCCGGGTGTACCGGCATCGCTGCTGCCGCGGCTGTGCGATGAGGCGCTGGGGCCCCTGCGCGCCGCCCTCGTGGAGCACGCCCGGCGCCTGCCGCAGACGATCCGCCCCTACGACGCGCACTACGTCGTTCTGGCCGAGTTGCCGGAGCTCAGCGAAGCGGGTCTCCGCGAAGGCTGAGGGCTCAGAGCCCGGTGCCGCGGGCACGACCTCAGGCTCGGCCCTGCGCTCCCTCGTTCCCGGTCACCGCTGCTGGGGTCGGCGAGGGATGGAGCCGAAGCGAGGGAGGAGGCAGCCCGCGAGAAGGGGGAGAAGTCACTCCGCCGAAGCTTCGGGGAGCGCACGGCTCGGCTGAGTGAACGACAGGGCGCTCGCTGCGTGATGCCGGACGGAGCATGCAGTCGGAGTGCACAGTCGGGGTGCACAGTCGGGGTGCGCAGCCAACCGGGAGCGAGGAGCAGGTGCGTGACCGAGCGACGGCAATGCCGATGGAGGGCTGCAGCCTCTTCATGAAACCGCCGGACGCGTCGCGACGGTTCCTCGCCTCGACTCGGAAAGCCCCCGCTCCCGATACAAAGCGACGCCTCCGCGGCGCTGAGCCGGGGAGGCGTCTCGAGAAAAGGATCACCGCCGTGCCGTCAGTGGGGAGAAGAGCCACGTTCCCTTCTGTATAGGTGGGTGCGAAGCCGGGATCTTCTGAGGTATCCTCGTGGGACGGAACATGTGATCCCTGAAGGCGGAAGCCCCTTGTTTTATTACAACGGTCCGGGCCTTGATGTCCACGTGTCACGCACACGGCAGCTGCATTATTATTACCACGGAGGGGCGGCTTTGGCAAGCTCTTTCTCGCTCTTTTTCGAAAGCGCCTCACGCTCCCTTCACAGTAGCCGCTCCGCCCGCAGCACGGGGGCCTGTCGCGTCCGGCGCCATATCTCCCCATCTTCCATCTCCTCCGAACGCATCCCGGTCGACACTCCCGTATCCCATTCCGCAACGCCCCGCTTCCCCGCGCTCATCCCCCACACTCTCGCTCACTCAGCTCAGAGCTCCCGCTCAGCCCGCTTTTACTCCGACGAGCTCGCGTTACCATGCTCTCTCCACGCGCTTCCGCAGGCTGGCGAGGATGGGACGCTTTCGTCTGCTCCGTGTTCCACGTGGAACACACGCGCGCCTGCTCCACGGCCTCAGAATGTTTGACAAAGAGGCCGGGAAAGTGTATAAAAGGCGCGAACGAACATGACAATACCAACCCTACTTTCCGACAAGCTGACCAAGGCCGTCGCCACCGTGCTCGGCGATGCGCTGCCCGCCGATTTCAAGGCAGCCGTGACGCCTTCGCAGGACCTCCGCTTCGGTGATTACCAGAGCAATGCCGCCATGATGCTCGCGAAGCAGGCGCGCATGAATCCCCGCGCGCTCGCGGGCCGGGTGCTGGAGGAGCTCGGCGAGGATGAGATGGCGACGGCGGAGATCGCCGGGCCGGGTTTCATCAACTTCCGCATCAAGCCGACGTATTACGCGACGCGCACGCGCGCGATGCTCGACGATCCCCGCCTGGGGGTGCCGACGGTGGCGGAGCCGAAGACGATTGTGATCGATTTCTCAGCGCCGAATGTGGCCAAGCCGATGCACGTGGGGCACATCCGCTCGACGATTATCGGCGACACGCTGGCGCGTCTGGCGCGCTTCATGGGGCACCGCGTGATTGCGGACAACCACATCGGCGACTGGGGGACGCAGTTCGGGATGATTCTCTGGGGCTGGAAAAACTGCCTGAGTCAGGAGGCGCTGGAGGCGGATCCGATTGAGGCGCTGCTCGATGTCTACAAGCGCGTGAATGCGATGTGCAAGGAGGATGCGACGCTGCTGCCCCGCTGCAAGGAGGAGCTGGTGAAGCTTCAGAGCGGCGATCCCGAGAACCGCGCGATCTGGGAGCGCTGCATTGCGGTGACGAAGCGCGGCCTGAACAAGATTTACGATGAGCTGGACATTCACTTCGACTACTGGCTGGGCGAGAGCGCATACAATGATACGCTGGGCCCGCTGGTGGAGGATTTGCTGGCGAAGGGGATTGCCCGGGTGAGCGACGGGGCGGTCTGCGTGTTCTCGGACGGCTTCCACAAGCCGCAGGATGACCCCTTCCTGGTGCAGAAGGACGGGGAGTGGGTACCGGTGCCGGCGATCATCCGCAAGGCGGACGGCGGCTTCCTCTACGCGACGACGGATTTGGCGACGCTGGATTATCGCTTCGAGCATTTTCACGCGGATTCGATCTGGTACGTGGTGGGCGCTCCGCAGGAGAAACATTTCCGCCAGATTTTCGACATTGAGCGCATGCGCGGTGTCAAGGGGGCGGATCTGCGCTTCGTGGCCTTCGGCTCGATTCTCGGCAAGGATCGCCGCCCCTTCAAGACGCGCTCGGGCGATACGGTGAGTTTGCAGGATGTGATCGATGAGGCGGTGTCTCGCGCGGCGAAGGTGGTCGAGGAGAAGAGCCCGACGATGCCGGCGGAGGAGAAGGCGGCGGTGGCTCACGCGGTGGGCATCGGCGCGATCAAGTTTGCGGAGTTGTCGCAGAATCGCATGAGCGATTACATTTTTGACTGGGACAAGATGCTGGCGCTCTCGGGCGATACGGCTCCGTATCTCCAGAACAGCTATGTGCGCACGCGCTCGATTTTCCGCAAGATCGAGGGTGAGTTCCGCGCGCCGGAGGCGATGCTGCTGACGGAGGAGGCGGAGATTCACCTCGCGCGCCTGCTGGTGCGCTTCTCGGAGGTGGTGCCGGCGACGCTGGACGACTGCCGCCCGAATCTGCTGGCGGCCTACCTCTACGAGCTGGCGCGTGCCTTCCACAGCTATTACGAGGCCTGCCCGGTGCTGCGGAGCGAGGGGGCAGTTCGCGAGAGCCGTCTGGCGCTCTGCGAGCTGACGGCGCGCGTGCTGCGCCAGGGCATGGGGCTGCTCGGCATTACGATGCCGGAGCGCATGTAAATGCGGCGCGCGGCTTCGTCGGCGGTGCCGGGAGTTTTCTGCACCGACGACGACGAAGCTACGGGCTCGGCCCGGGGCCCGGCGCGAAGGCGTGAAGTCCTGGGCCGGCATCTCTGCCTTCCCGCCTTTCCGCCCGAGTGTACATGAGCTCCCCTTTCCCCGGTCGACTTGATTTCTCGACTTTCCCCCTTGTTCCGTTCGTTCACCCCGTGCCGATGTGATGAAGCTCAGCCTTGTTTCAGTTCTGGCTTTGGCTCTGCTGCCCGCTTGGGCGGCAGGGGGGGCGGCTCCGTCGCCATCCTCCGCGAAGGCCGGCGGGCCCGCAGGGCGATCAGGTAGCGGGGAGTCGTCGTCTCCGGCGGCTCGCGCGGAGGAGGATGAGGCGGCCGGCTCGGCTCCCTGTTTCGTGGTGCTGCCGCTGGCGTCTGCGGAGGCAGAGGCGGAGCGGCTGACGCAGCGGGGGCTTCAGGAGTTTTTGCTCGGCAGCAAGGGGCGGGCGGAGGAGGCTTTTCGCCGGGCGTGCGAGCGCGATTCTCGCGCGATGATGCCGCGTGCGGCTCTGCTGGCGCTGCGCACGCTGAGGCCGGAGGAGGCGCAGGGCGTGCGCGAGGAGCTGGAGGCACTGATGGCCTCGGGGCTGATGACGACACCGCCTGAGGAGGCGATGCTCGGCTGGCTGCTGGCGCTCTCCGTCGGGCAGACGGATCAGGCGCGGCAGATCAATGATGCGTGGGCCGAGGGGCATCGCCGCGATCCCTGGTCTCAGTGCTGGCGCCTGCTGGAGGCGGCGAACCACGCGCCGAACCTGCTCGCGCCCTCGGCGGCCGAGGATGTGGCTGAGGATCCGGCTGAAGATGTGGCTGAGGATCCTGAAGAGGTAGTCGACGAGGTGGCTGAGGAGACCGCTGATCAGCCGGAGAGCGCCGGGACCGATTCGGCCGCCCTGACGGATGGCCAATCGAAAGGCGAGGGCCTCGGCGGCGCCTTTGAGGCGGTGGATGCGGAACTGGGGCGCCTGTTCCCGAATCATCCGCTGGTGTGTTTTTGTCGGGCGCAGGTGCGCGAGGCTGCCCCCGATGAGGGGAGCCTCGCGCTGGCGGTTGATCAGGCTCGGCGGGCGGCGGAGAAGTTGCCGTCGCATCCGCTGGTGCAGCTGCTGCTGGTGCATGCGCTGGACCGCGCCGGGCAGACGGCGGAGGCGGAGCGCGTGCTGAGTGCTGCGCGTCGTCGACTGTACCCGGAGGCGCCGCCGGAGGGAGAGAGGTCGGAGCGCGAGCTCTGGCTGCTCCTCTGCCTGCGCCACTGTTCTCTGCTCAGTTCGCTGGGCCGCGAGGAGGAGGCGCTGAAGCTGCGCCGGCAGCTCAATGCGCTGCCGCTGCCGGAGAGCGGGGGCTCGACGGATGTGCTGCTGCTGCGCTGGGAGTCTCACTTCATGCCGCTGCGCGCGCTGCTGCGCCCGGGAGCTCGGCTGACGCGCTCGCTGATTCGCGCGGCTCGCCAGGCCGCGGCGCCGGAGAAAGCGACAGCTACGCCGGAGAGCGGCTGTCTGGTGTGCGCGGCGGACGGGCTGGAGCACGCGCTGCTCGCCCTGCTGCAACTCAATCGCGGAGAGCGCAGCGCGGCAGAAGCGGAACTGCGCTCGCTGGAGGCGTCGATAGCCGCGATGGAGAAAATCCATCTGCCGGCGATCCGCACCGCGGGGCAGACGGACGTGCTGCTGCTGGCGCAGCGCCAACTCGACTCGTTGCGCGCCGCGCGCTACCGAGTGCTCATCCGGCTCTATCCCGGCCAGGCGGAGGACTTGCAGCGTGATTATGACGAGCTGCTGCGGCATCGCCTGCGCTACCAGCTCCCGCCGCTGATTCCGCACAATGCCGTGCCGTCCGGCTCGCGTGGCGCGGCGGCTTCGCGACGGTCGACCCCGAGGTGATCATCGGAGGCTTCAAGCCCCACCCGCCCTTCATTCGCGTCTTGCATCGAGGGGGAATATCTTTCCGCGGACTCCTATTCTCCCGCAGGGGACATCCTGTGCCGGAGGCGAGCCCCGGCGGCTTTCTGAACTCTTGTTCATCCGATGGCCGGCGTTTTCTTCTCCCGCTGAGCCGAGGACTTTTCGTGTTCCACATGGAACAACGCAGTTTTTGTCTTATATTTCTGTTATATAATATTAAAGATGGAAGATGGGGCAGTGAATATCAATTATATATTAATCGAGGCGGATGCTCTCAGTGGAGACATGATACGCCCTCTTTGGGGCCCGCCGCGCGGCTCCCCTTGCTCGCGAGGGCAGGCCAAGATGGCGGCTGCCTTTACTTTCTCCCGGGGAGCTTGTAAGGCTGCGTCAGCACCATTTCCGTCGCCTTGACTTCCGGCTCTCTTGTGTTAAAATCTTCGGTATGAGAGCTTGCGCACTTCCGCTGATGTCGCTTCTGTCTGTTTCGCTGCTGTTGTCGTCCTGCGCCCAAGTGCAAACGCATCTCCGCATTCGAGAAAGCGGCACGACCTACGAGGGGATAGCGCTGGATCCTCCGCAGGTCCTCTACACGCAAGGAGGGCTCAGCTATGTGGTCGTCGACCGCCACCGTATGGTGAAAGAGTACCCGATCCTGCGCGACAGGATTTTCCTGACACAGCAAAACGGGGAGCCGGAGACTCGGATTCTCCACCCGGCGTCCGATGCGGAGCCTCGACGCATCTACGTGCCGTTGTCGGCGTCGACGGCGCAGGTGCTGGCGCACGAGCAGGGATACTGCACGATGGATGTGCTGCTTGACGAGGTGAGTGCTCACATGAGCGAAGCGAGCACGGTCCTTCCCGGTGCCGGAGAAGCGCCGGTTCGGGCGTTGATCGACGGAGGACGGAGGCTGCACGCGTTTGAGGAGACGCGCAGCCCGAAGGAGCCATCGGCGGCTAAGCTTTGGCTCAGCCGGGTGGACCGCGCCTTGATCGATGCCCCGGCGACGCTGCTGTACAACGTGGCAATCCCGGTGATGGAGCCCTTTGTTTTCTTTTACGAGTTCTTCACGGACGAGGATGACGGCACCTACCGCTCCGAGCTGGGTGACCGCTTAAAGAGCGACACAAATCATTGATTATTACAATATAATAAACTTATTCACAAAAATTGTGAATAAGTGTGTGAATAAGTTGAGGATAAAGTTGCGAATAAGTTTTGTTCGCGGGGATTGATGTTTTATGCGCCGAGTTATCCTCAGGGTTACACTTTTTTATCTAATTCAAAATGAAGACATTAAGTGACTTGTTCACTTATTAACCGAGCTGATGATGATGAGTTTATTTAAATGAATTCATTGTTCTTCATGGAGCTCACGGAGCAGGGATCCTCAAGGGGCGGAACGCGCCTCTCTTGCTGTTGCCGGGCAGCCGCTGCTTGCGACACGTTTTCGCTCTGGTCATGCACTCCGTTTGATGCCGCGAGAGGGACTGCGGCCAACCACGGCGCAGCGGTATGGGAGCGATGTGTCCGATTTGAAAGCCGCCATGACCTTTCGTCTCAGTTTGAACGGCTGATTGACGCCCATAACCAGGGCAGACGCATTTGGATTACGTCACAACCATAACGACATCCAGAAAAGTCTGAACAGGGCCAAAAATGCTCGATTTCACCCAACTTCACCCTCGTGCAAAGGAGAATGCGCGTTGTTATTATCGGAAATAACTTAAAATCCGACGTGAAATTCTCTAATGCGTCTGCCCTGCGCCCATAACGTGCGCTCTTGACTTGCGAGAGCCGGATTGCTACAATGAAGCCGCTATGGCAGCCGATACCTGTTCCTGTGTGCGCGAAGAAGATGCCCGCTGGATGCAGCGCGCGTTGGACAACGCCCGCCGTGGTCTCGGCACCACGAGTCCGAATCCTCCCGTCGGGGCCGTCATCGTGCGCGAGGGGCACCTGCTCGGCGAGGGATGGCATGAGAAGGCAGGTGAGCCCCATGCCGAGCGCCGAGCGCTGGCCGATGCCCGGGCCCGCGGCAACGGGGAGGCGCTGCGCGGAGCGACGATTTACGTGACGCTGGAGCCCTGCTCGAGCTATGGGCGCACGCCTCCCTGCACCGAGGCCATTCTCGAAGCGGGGCTGGCTCGCGTCGTGTATGGAGCGGTGGATCCCGATGAGCGGCACCGAGGCCGCGCGGATGCCTTGCTGCGCGCCGCCGGGGTTGAGGTGTGCCCCGGGGTGCTGCGCGAGGCCTGCGAGGCTTTTCTGCGCCCCTGGATGCACGCGGTGCGCACGGGCCGTCCCTGGGTGGTGGCCAAGGTGGCCACGACGCTGGACGGGCGCCTGACGCGCCGCAGTACGCGCTGGATCAGCGGGCCCGAGGCGCTGCGCGAGGGGCACGAGCTGCGCCTGCATTCCGATGCGATTCTCGTGGGCGGGCAGACCGTTCGCCACGATGACCCGGCGCTGACGATCCGCACGCCGATCTCCCCCGTGCCAGCGATCAAGCAGCAGCCCTGGCGCGTGGTCGTCACGCAGCATCGCGAGCAACTGCCGGCCTCCGCGCAGCTCTTCACGGATGCGTGGGCCGATCGCACAGTCGTGCTGGAGCAAGTCACGGACTGGGAGCAGGTGCTGCGCGACCTCTACCGCGAGCGCGGCGTGGTGCAGTTGATGCTGGAATGCGGCGGTCGCCTGCTGCGCCCTCTTCTGGAGGCCCGCTTGGTCGACGCATGGATGCAGGTGGTGGCCCCGGTTCTGTCCGGCGGTGATGAAGAGGTGATTCCCGGTGCCTTTCTGCCGGCGGAGGTGCGGTTGGAGCTGACGCGCCGCGAACCCTGCGGCCGCGATCTGCTGCTGGAGGGATATCTGACGTACGAATCGCCGCGCCATGAAGACCTGTAACGAAACGTAGTTGAATCAAAAGTATGAAGAGACCCTTTTTCAGTGTCGTGATACCGGCGTACAAGGTGGCGCCTTACATTCAGACGACCTTGGACAGCGTATATCGCCAGACGGAGCAAGACTACGAAATCGTGGTTGTCAATGACGGTTCACCGGATGAAACGCCGGTGATCCTGGAGAGGCAGACCGACCCACGCTTGCGCGTGATTCATCAAGCGAATGCCGGTGAATGTGCGGCTCGCAACAGGGGAATGCGGGAAGCCCGCGGAGAGTGGATTGCCCTGCTCGATGCCGATGACGCCTGGCGTCCCAATCATCTGGAGCTCGCGAGGACTGCCATAGAGGCGCATCCCGAATATGTTTGGTACGGAGCTTTATATCGCCGCGTGCGAGCGGAGCAGCTGTCCGACCGCGATTTCGAAGAGGCAGCTGCGAGAGGAGAATTGCGGGCTGTTAACTGGTATGTGGAGGGGTGTCGAAAAGTGTTGCCGTGCTCTTCTCTCGTTGTTCGCCGCGACACAATCTCGGAAACTCCCGAACTCTTCCCCCCCGGGGTCAGGATGTTCGGCGACAACATCGGCTTTTCACGCTTCGCCCGACGCCACCCGATGATGCTGCTTCGCCTGACCGAGTCCATGATCTATCTGGAGCGCAGCAGCTCGGCCACCGGGCAGTACGGTCAAGCCGCGCGCGGCTCCGCGACCGGCGTTGCCCTCGATGCCCTGCGCCTGCACCAGCAGCTGGATGACGAACCCGGATGCAGCCAGGAGGCCCACCTGATGTACCGCGAGTTTGCGCTCTCCAATTGGTGGATGCGCATCACGGGCGCGAGCCTCATCACCTGGCTGCCGGAGATTGCCGAGCGCCGCCGCATGACCGGCACCTTCTTCACCGCCTGGCTGCGCTTCTTCTGCCGCCTCAATCATCTGGTCTGCCGCGCCATGCGCTGGGGTATCCGGCGGCGCCTCAACGCCATCCGCCGCGAGATGGATCGCCGCGCCGCCGCCTGCCGCCGAGTGCTCGAAGAGGACCCGGAACACTGACGCCATCCTGTAGGGCTCGCCCCGCCGAGCCTGATCGCAGGCGTTGAGCCCGTCCCGGAGCTCGGCGACCGCCCGGTAGCTGATAGCCCCCGAAAGGGGGATAATTAAGGGTTGCCAAAAGAGAGCGAAGTTGCTACAATACCCGCCGCACCGCCGACCATTCGAACAGACAAGCCATGAGTTTTCAGTTTTTCAGCAAACTGCGACACCGCCGCGACCACATCCGACTCGTCAAGGCTGAGCTCCAGAAGGTGCGCGACGTCATGGCGGAGCAGACCGAGCAGTTCTCCCCCGCGGTGCGCGACTACATGCAGCGCATCTGCCGCGCGCGCGGCAAGATGATCCGCCCGGGCCTCGTGTTGCTCACGGCAGCCGCCACCGGCGGCATCAAGCACGAGCACGTCATCTTCGGCGCCATCATGGAGATGATCCACATGGCCTCGCTTATCCACGACGACGTGCTCGACAAAGCCGACACGCGGCGCGACCAGCCCACCCCCAACGCCCTCTGGGGCAACGAACTCGCCGTCCTGCTCGGCGACACCCTGCTCTCGCAGGCCATGGTCATGGGCTGCGAAATCTCCGACGCCAAGTTCTGCAAGCGCATGTCGCTGGCACTGCGCGACCTCTGCCAGGGCGAAGTCGAGCAGTCCAGCCGCCTCTGGGACGCCGAGATGACGCGCGACGAGTACTACGAACTCATCCGCAAAAAGACGGCCACCCTCTTCGCCGCCTCCATGGCCGGCGCCGCCTACCTGCAGGGGCTGGATGAAGAGATGATCGAGCACCTGAACCGCATGGGCATGTTGCTGGGCATCTCCTACCAGATCTACGACGACTGCCTCGACCTCACCGGGCGCGACGAAGCCGCCGGCAAGACGCTGGGGACGGACAACGAGAAGGGCAAGCTCACGCTGCCCGTCTTCTTCCTCATGGAGTCCACCAGCGAAGACGTCGCCGCCGGCGTGCGCGAGTGCATCGAGCAGAAGCGCGAGATCGACTTTGCCTCCCTGCGGCACACGGAAGCCTTCCGCGAAGCCATCCGCCTCTCCGTCGAAGAGGGCATCGCCCGCAACGAAGAAGCGCGCGAAGTCCTCTGGCTGCTGCCGGAATCCCCCGCCCGTGAAGCCCTCACGGAAATGACCTACCGCCTCGACGACATGCTGCGCGACTGCTGCAGCTGAGCCGCGAATCGCAGCTTGCCCGCCGCCGAGCGGCCGATGAGGATGATGCGCCGCTTCCTCTCCCCCAT
>ERZ1664509.5-NODE-5-length-19744-cov-10.791965_pt1 | contig 19744 bp, 18 predicted proteins | sample MGYA00575338_ERZ1664509 | MGnify/ENA primary metagenome ERZ1664509 (study PRJEB40874, sample SAMEA4040751) | Gallus gallus | biome: gut; material: content | place: India | collected 2016-01-01 | study: EMG produced TPA metagenomics assembly of PRJEB14491 data set...
CCCGCGGCCTGTCCCCTCCCCCCAAAAACGGGGCTTGCCTCGCATCGCGCGGCGTGATATAAGGTATACACGCAGCCGCGAAGGCTCGGGAGAGCGCCAAGCCGCCTCCCTGAATGCCGAAGGCGGGAACCGCATCCTCACACTCCCATGAAAAAACTCAACAAAGTGTGCCTCGGCGCCTCCGGAGAGAAGAGAGAGGCCCTCCACATCTTCATGCCGGCGCCGGCCCCCTTCATCGACAGCTGGGGGCGGAAATTCCTGAGCGTCCTTGAAATCCTCTTCAGTTGCCTGATCGTGCTCTTTGTAGCCTACGCCCAGCTATTCACCATGGCCATGGACAACTTCGACACCCTCTACGAGATCCCGAGCGGTGCTCAGGCCAGCTTGGGACTGGGCATGGTCGCGCTCATCCCGCTCCTGTTCCTGCTTGCCCTTTGGAAAAAAAGCATCCCCTACGTCAAGTACGGCTTCCTGGGTCTCGGCATCCTCGCTCTGATATCAATCTTGCCGATGCTGTTCATCGCCGCCGTCTTCCCCGATGAACCGTTCAAACGATGCCGCCCCACGGACGGCTTGATGATGCTGCAGGTCCTCCGCGGGTTCTCCCTCATACCCCTGTTGGGGCTGGGCTGCCTCTGGCGGTACGGGTGCCTGCGGCGCTATGCCTGCTCCTCGTATCTGACCATGCTCCTGCTGCAACACCGCGCCGCACCCTCGCGCTGCTCCTCCTCTACATCGCTCTCTACGTCATCCTGATTCCGCTGTGATTCCGCTGACGGAGGTTTAGCGCCGATTCTCGGGAGCGCGCGTCCCTCCGAACCGCAGCGAAAAGCCTACCCGCCGCCCCGCCCGAGCCGTGCGCCGGCTGAGCCGCGCGCCGTCCCGCCGCGGCCTGTTTCCCCCGCAAACGGGGCTTGCCTCGCATCGCGCGGCGTGATATAAGGTATACACACAGCCGCGAGGGCTCGGGAGAGCGCAAAGCCACCTCCCTGAATGCCGAAGGCGCGGCGCCGATTTCGTTTTCCATGGCCCGTTTCCCCAACATCTTCCCGCGGCGCGGCTCGCGCGCCGGACTCCTGCCCTGCGCCGGCCGGCTGGCCGCCTGCCTGCTGGCGGGCATGCTGCTGAAACTCCTGCGGCTGGGCGAGCAGCGCGGAGGACCCCTCCGAGGGCCTGCACGGCTTTGCCACCCGCAACGGCACAAGCCGCGGCTGAGCTCCCCGGCACCACGAGAAGCCCTCATCATGAACGAATCACAGACCCCGGCCGCTCGCGGTCACTTGCTCCGCCATGCCCTCCGCCTCTTCGTGGCGGGAATCCTTTGCCCCTTCTTCGTGAGCGCTTGCCAGCAGCGTGCCGCCACCGACACGCCGCCGCATGCAAGCGAAAGGCCCGCTCAGGCCGAAGGGCCCGATGCGGGCAGCGGAAAGGAGAAACAATCACTTTGGACGATCGAGGATCCGAACGAATGGGGGGATTGCCTCATGTCCAAAATGGACGCCGAGTCAGGGGCTGAAGGGGCCTCTGAGAAGGGCGAGAGCTCGCAGCCTCCGCTCGTGAAGAACGAAGCTGCGCCGGAATGGATCTTTAAGCCCTGTCCCCTGAAGGTGGAGGCCAGCGCGAGCGACAAGAAGGAGCTTGCACATGCTCTGGTGAATCTGTATGATTGGAGAGGCTTTTTTCTCCGTGAATCCCGCGAGTCGGCGGCCCCGATCGCCTCGCCCGAAGTCAAGATTCCGGATTCCGTCCGGTCCCCTGATGGGCTCATCGCGGAAAGCTCGCTCGACCTGCCGAACAACCGCCTGCTTTCGGAACTCCGAGCACGTTACAAGAAAGCTGATCAAGTTGAGCGTCTCGATCTCGGGTTTGGTCTTCTGACTCTGGTCATCGATGAGTGCATCCTCTCCGGGAAGACAGAGAATACCGCCCGCGCATGGGCATTCGTTGACTTCTATGCGCTTCATGAAGAATGCGAATATCCCTACGCTTCCTACATTTGCGGATATTTGACTCGGAGCAAAATAGCGGATACCGACCGTTGTAAACCCTACTGGCTCTATGAGAAGGATCAGCATTACAAGCAGTATAGAAAGTTTATTTTGAGCCTGAGGGCCCTGCACGAATAAGGGGAGGGGTGCAGGTCGGGCCGGGCACGGCGTGCATCCCCGCGCCGTTGACGCAGGCTTCAGTCAGGCGCAAAAGAGGACGCCTTCCCGAGTCCCGCAGGAGGGGGCCGATTTATAGCCGGATAGGGCGCTATGGTGAAGATTAAATGCAAAAACGGCATTTTTTATGCCTGTTTACGCTTCACATATTGACGTATCGCCATTTTGGAATTACAATATCCTCGGCTATGGAAACGAAAGTGCGGATATGCTCTTTAGAGATGAGCAATATCAAAAATGTCAGGCATGGAAAAATCGATATGCCGAATCGACTCCCGGGCTATGAGCCCGAAAGAGGGGAGTTGCTGGGTATTTACGGACAGAACGGATCGGGTAAGACATCCGTAGTCAATGCCTTCAGTCTGCTGAAGCGCCTCATCTGCGGCTTGCCGTTGGAAGCAGACGCGGCTTCTTTGATTACTTGCGGGGAAAAGGAAGCCACGGTTTCCGTCCAATTCAGTGTCGAGAGCGATACCTGCAACCTCGTTGCCCAATACGCAGTCTCGATTGGCCATGACGCCGATGGAGCGAGAGTCAGGAAAGAGAGATTTGCCGTCAAGGCCAATGCACCCAAAGCCCGAACCAACACCGTTGCAGAGTTTGCGGAACCGTCATTGCCGACGGATGCCGAGTTCGTACCGAACGCATCGTTCAGTAAAGTCTTAGGCAGCAGCTCACGGAAATATCTGCTCGTCAATAAGGTGTTGGCATATGTGGGTCGCACCTCCTATATTTTCAACCGGCGAATGTATCCTTTGTTGATGAAGCTGGGAACGGAAGGCAGCGAGGCTCTGCATGCCGTGCGGTGCTATGCGAAGCAGAATCTTTTCATCATTGACCACACCAAATCCGGCTTGGTCAACATCAACTTGCAGCCCATACCCGTTTCTCACAAGGATTCAACCCGCGATTGTCCCGCAGTGGGCACCTGCCTGATGAATTTGAACGAACCGTCGACCTTGCCGCATAGCGATTACCGGGAGTTCCAACAATCCCTTGCGAACATCAATCAGGTGATGTGCAAGATTATTCCCGGCTTTCACTTGCAGGTTAGGGAACTGGGGCGTGAACTGAGTGCCCACAATGAGGAACTGATGCGCATGGAGATTTTAGCTTCCCGTCATGGTGTGGAGATACCGCTGAAGTTCGAGTCTGACGGCATCAAAAAAATCATCTCGATTCTGCTGTATTGGATCATCGTCTCCAACGATCCGAGCTCATGCCTGATTGTGGATGAACTGGATGCGAGCATATTTGAATATCTTTTGGGCGAGCTGCTTTCGGTGTGGGAGGAAAACGCCCAAGGGCAGCTTATCTTCACGGCGCACAACCTGCACCCTCTGGAAATGCTCGACAGGCGCAGCGTGGTGTTTACCACGGTCGATCCGAATCGGCGCTTCATTCGCATGAAGAACATCAAGGCAAGCAATAACTTGCGAGATGTCTATCTGCGATCCATCTTCATCGGAGGCCAGGAAGTAGAGCTGTATGAAGAAACTAATAAAACGGAAATTGCTCGCGCTATCCGCAAGACAATCCCCGGAGAATACGGAGAATAAGGACCATGGCAGCAAGAAAGGTGTTATTATTCATCGTGGAGGGGCAGTCGGATGCCGCTGCACTGGAGGGGGTGCTGTCCGAATTGCTCAGTAATGAGAAAATTCGTTTCCACGTGGTCGGTGCTGATGTGACAACGCAGGAGAGACGGGGAACAACCAGCGTGAAGACGGCGGTCAATGACTTGGTGCGAAAATTCGTGACCTCCTATCGCCTGCAACCTAAGGACCTGTTGCAGGTTGCCCACCTGATGGACACAGATGGCGCGTTTGTCCCGGAATCGGCCATTCGGGAAGATCATGCGGCAAGTGGATTTCAATACACGACGACAACTATTACCGCCCCTGCAAAGGATGATGTGAGAAAACGCAATGCCGTCAAGAGCAGGAACATGCTTCTGCTTGCCGGAATGAGAACGACATACAAAAGCATTCCCTACGAAGCATACTATTGCTCTCGCAACTTGGAACACGTTCTGCACAATATCGAGAATGACTGCACAACGAGGGAAAAGCTCAAACTCTCTGACCAATTCGATGAGCTGTACAGGGGAAGATCGGCAGATTTCCTCAACTTCATTTCAACGGTTCCCCCTGCGGTTCCGACCAATGAATATGCCGACTCGTGGGAATACATTAAGAAACAGGGCGAGCTGCGTTCTCTGGAAAGAGGATGCAATCTGCACATCCTGCTGCACAAGATATTGAGCCAATACCGTTCGATCATACCGTAAAGCCTGAGAAGCCGCCTCTCGCTCCCCATTTTCTCCAAAAAAGGCGCTTGCGCGGCGCCGCCCGGCGTGATATAAAATATCCACGCAGCTACCCCGTTCGGCGTCAAAGGGCGCCTTTCCGAGTCCCGCAGGAGGGGTGCCGATGAACAACAAAAACACGATGAATACTCGAGTCCTGAGAAATGCCGTCGCTGCAGGCGCGTGCGCCGTCCTGAGTCTGGGAGGGGGAGCTCTGGCTGCGAAGCCGGATCCATTCCCCATCGTGGAAAAGTTTTACAAGGTGTTTTGGGGGAAGGATGATGCAGAGTTGGTGGTCAATCTCTATCGCTATAGGGCGTATGATCCCGAACAAGAGATCGTGACACTGAGCTATCTGTCAGGCCCCACTCCCGAGGAGGCGAAAGAGGTCGTGAAGCACCTGAGTATTCTGTTTCTCAGTACGGAGGACAAGGACAAGCTGACGGCACTGGCGAAAGCTCCCAAGATCCAAGGCATCGTTAAGCTATGCGGATACTTTGATGTGGAATACCAGTGCTTTGTTTGCATGGGTGTTATCCATTACGACGATCCGAACCTTTCTTGGTAACCCCTTTAACAGGCCTTGTAACTGGGCACCCGAGCATCGCAGGGGAGGCCGGCCCCGGCAATACGCACCAAGTTTATGAAGATCCGCCTGATTCTTTTATTCGGAACCGTCGCATGGGTCATGATCTTGATTTCGATCATCTTTTTATTGATGATGAGTCTGCCTACGGTTTTGACATTCATCCCGGAGCACATTGAACACGGCAGCCGGACCGAGATGCTTGATTATTTCGGCGGGCAGATCAACGCCGTTTTCGATGCCGTTTTGCGTTATCTGGCGTATATGGTGATAGCTTTGATATGTCAGGTTCTCCTCTTGTTTTCCGTGATCCTGAAACTGAGACGAGAAAAAAAGGCCCTTGCAGAAGAGCAAAGAGGGCATGCCGGCCCCGGCAGTTCAGACACGGCGGCATCCTGTGTTTCGCTTCCCTCCGATTAAGCCGGCACCCTTTCTGCGACACCATCATGCACCCAACACCTCCATACAAAAAATGGTATAACGGCGTCGCCCCGGCCGCTGAGAGCGAACCATCAACCGCGGCTCCGGGGGCAGAGGCCGGCCTCCGGCTCAGTTTATGGAGACGGATAGGGGTATTCATGGCATTGCTGTTCATGGTTTCATGTAGCGGGGGGAATATGTCAACGGGCGAGCTTCCGTTCTCTCAACATGCTCCCGCGCCCCGTTATAGCCCGGAAGAGGCTTTCTCCTTGCTGCGCGATCAGTACAAACTGGATCGTGATCAGTACATATGCATTGTTGTCGATGATCGGTATTTCTTTCCCCTGGACCAAAAAAGCTTTTCGTGGAGGAAGCTGGGCTACTGGGTTGATCCCTTCACGGGAGCGTGCGGAAAGTACACAGACTCCATGAAATACGTGGAGGATGGCCTGTATGAGGGGATGATCTTCGAACGGCAAAAAGATGGCCGCACCTACAGAAGTTCACCTCATACCCTGCGCTTGGGGCCTTGGCTTTCTCTGCGGCAGCGCTTCCTGGGTTTTTAACGATGGCTGACGTCACCAACACTCAAGGCAAAACCACCTGCTGCCAATATTCCCGGCGCATCACCGTCCCGCATGATATGAGATCGATACGCACCCACTCGTGCTCGGGGGAGGAGAAAAGCGCCTTCCCGAGTGTCGAAGAAGGGGTGAGAGCTTAGCAATGAAACACACACACAGAAAAAGAAATCGTTTGTTCAGGAGCTTGGCCCTGCTGCCAGCCCTCTTATTCACATCCTGCGTCTACGGTCCTTTTGTTCGGAGTGATCTGGACAATCGGGTTCGGGGAATGGGAGGAGCCGGTTATGAGGACCTTATCGAGACATCAATCCTTCGCTTAACGGATAATGGGGTGTATGCCTTGCCGGGTAAGACCCTTGAGGGCAAGAAATGCTCTCACTACTTCGTGAAAGGCATCGTCCAATTCCGTAAGAAGAAGGCTCCCCTATGGGCGGTCTACAATGATGATCGGACCGTTTGCGAGATTGGAGGAAGCAGCACATACTCGCCCATTTTGGAAAAGGAGCTTTTCATAGAGGTGACTCCTTCTGACGCAGCCAAGCTGCGTGGGGTGAAGGGTGTCAAGGATGACAGGCTTACCTGGGGAAAGAGTTTTATCAAGCCGGAGGATGTCAAAGGATGGGCACCGCGGTATACCATAAAGAATCCCGATTATGTGAAGGAAATTGATATATCCACGTATTGTAGATGGGGGATGTTCGAGGAATATAAGAAGCCTCCCTTCGTGCAGGATAATATTCTTGCCCCCGCAGTCAATTACCTCATCGACTGTCCCATCATGATTACAGGTACGATTACGTATGGCGCTTTCGTCCTTGTAGCAGATACCGTGGAACGGATCATAGGAAGTAAACCAGAGAAGGAGCAAAAAAGCGATGAGGAGGCAAAGAACCAGAGCAAGGAGGCTTCGGGAACGCCTTCGAAGCAACATACAACGTCCCGTGGAGAAGAGTCTGCGTAGGGATATTCCCCGCCAACGGTCTTTGTTCAGTCTGCGCGCAGCATGTTGACACGCGGCCCAAGCTGCGCGCCTCCGGCTCTCTGCCTCGACACGCGAAGAAAGCGGCCCCATGCCGGCGCCGGAAAGTAAGACCAGGAGCGGCATCGTCCTGCGGGGCATCTCGCCGGGCGGCTTGACATCCTGCGCTAGCCGACCCATCCCGGCCCACCGCCGAAAGCTCGGCGGTGGGCCTTAGCCTTGCGGCGGAAGCCGCGGCTGAGATCACTGATACCCTGTGAAAACATTTGCGCTTCGCACCATGATCAAATGCCTGTCACAACCCACGCCCCCTGCCGCACGCGGCAGATTCCCTCAAATTGTGCAGCCCTCCATGCTGCAAGCGCCGTCATGCATCGGCGAAGACAGATATGGATACGAGTCCCCCTTCCCCAATCGGCACGCCGTTTATTCCCTGGCGGGAAAGAGCAAACGCAAGTGCATCGCCGTCTTTGAGGCTGATCTGCGCCATGCAAAGCTCAAAGAATTGAGTTGGGTCATCACCTACTTCAAACGGGGCCACGCAAAGCGTTATGTAGGATACGACCTGCGCACTCAAGTGAATGGGCCGGATGTCATCGCACGCTTCAGCCCGAATCGCCTTCCCTCAAAAAAAGACGCTTGCGCGGCGCCGCCCGGCGTGATACAAAATAGTCATGCACCCACTCGTGCTCGGGGGAGGATAAAAGCGCCTTCCCAAGTCGTCGAAGAAGGGGTGAGAGCTCAATGTGCAAAACAACGCTTGTTGACATGAAAAACAAAATCGTAAGTTGTCTTGTAGCGGCCGTTGCATTGCTCTCGGGCAGTCATGCCAATCAGCTCTTGGCTGATGGGCTTTCCCGTGATGGGCTTTCCCGTGAGCAGTGGCAACTTTCCCGCCCGGCCTGCGCCTCCCTGACGGACCGATGGGGAGAGAGCATTGTGCTTCGCGGGACGCTGCGACCCGGCGCCCAAAAGGGCGTCGTCTCGTTTGAATCCGATCCTGAGCAGAAAGAAGAACTGCGCGAGTGGACCCGGGAACGCCTCGGCCAGATGGTGACGGTTGAGCTCATTCTGGAGGACGGTCGAACGGATGAGGTGACCGTGCCGCTCACAGCCGCTCTACAGGGCAATTTCCGGCTTTCGGGCATTTCCTTGACGGAAGATTCTGCGGCCGCATTCGCCAGCCGTTCGGAGGAGATAGCGGCGCTGCGCACGAAGGCGGAGGAGGGCGATGTCGAATCGCAACTGCAGCTTGCCCATCGTTTTCGTGTCGGGCTTCTCGTTTCGCCGTCACTTGAAGAAGCCGTGACGTGGTGGCACAAGGCGGCGGAGAAGGGTTCGTGCGAGGCGATGTATAATCTCGGCTGTGCCTATGCTTACGGCGAAGGCGTGCCTGCTGATGCCGCCGAAGCCGCGGCGTGGTGGCGCCGGGCGGCGGAGAAGGGCGATGCTCTATCTCAAACAGCACTGGGGAATTGCTATCTCGACGGACAGGGGGTGCCACCCTCCGATGCCGAGGCTGTGATCTGGTGGCGCCGGGCGGCGGAACAGGGCTTCCCCGAGGCTCAGTTCAATCTGGCATACTGCTATGAGAAGGGCACGGGAGTCGAGCAGTCCTACGAAGATGCGGTCGCGTGGTATAGCAAGGCAGCAGAGCAGGGGAACGTGATGGCTCAGTACAATTTGGGCATATGTTATGAGCAGGGAAAGGGCGTGGAAAAGGATCCCGAGAAAGCCGTCCGGTTGTATCGCAAGGCGGCTGCGCTGGGCTTCTGCCCCGCGCAGGAGGCTCTGCGCGAGATGGAACCCGGAAAGCAAGCTCCCGCCGCGACAAATCGGCATTAAAGCAGGCATGCGTTCATCGCGTCCGCACGTCGCAGCTCTCTTTGCCTGTTGACACGCGGCCCAAGTTGCGCGCCTCCGGCTCCCTGCCTCGACACGCGAAGAAAGCGACCCCATGCCGGCGCCGGTCGCCGCTCGGCCGGTGGGGGCTCCGAAAGGCGAAAAAACGCCTTGCCTTGCGCTTAAATATGTGATAGAAGGGAGGCGTGCACACCGCTGCGCGTCAGGAGGGGCGCTGCCCCGCGCGCGGGGGTGTGGCCATGGAACAAGCTGCGGCGCTCGCAGCGCCCCGGAGGAGAACGACTGATGTTTCACTACTCACGAATGACGGCGATGGCCATCCTGTCGCTGATGCTTTGCCCCGCCTGCATGACGGCGGAAAAAGGGCCGGATTCCTTCATCACGCAGATGCCGGATGCGGAGAGCTGTTACGAAAGCTTCGGTGGTTATGGCACCCTGTCGGAAGAGGATGTTGAGGCCTTGTCTCAGGACGGCATCATGACGTACTCCCTGCGAGGATCGCGTGGTTATCCCATCGATGTGCTCGATCCGAGACTCGCGCCCCCTCCCCCGGAAAGGAAGCTGACGCCGGCGGTGAGGGCGGAGGAGGAGGCTCTGCAACAAGCCACGGGTGACCCCGCGCTGTTCAACAAGCGGCTCCGGGAGGTCGCTGACGTCAATGCCCACTACAGCGACGGGAAAACGCCGCTGCACATGGCGCTTTCCTTTCATGATGCCATGGATGCGGCACCCTTTCTCATCGGCAGGGGGGCGGATGTGAATGCCCGCACGGATCTGGGCATCACGCCGCTGCATCTCGCAGCGGAGCAAGGCGATATCGACGTGCTTCGCCTGCTGCTCGCGAAGGGCGCTCGGGTGAATGCGAAGACCGCCGCCTCTTCGCTCGATGCCGGGAGCACGCCTTTGCACAAGGCTCTGGAGGGAATGAGTAGCATGAGCGTGCTCCGCCTGCTCCTCGACCACGGCGCGGATGTGAATGCGCAGGACCGGGCGGGCATTACGCCCCTGCATCTGGCGGCCGGTAGCGGTATGGCCAAGGGCGTCCGGCTGCTTCTGGAGCGGGGTGCCAAGGTCGACATGCGCCATGCGAAGGGCTGGACACCCCTGCACACCGCCGCGGCCAACGGCCGCGTCGATACCGTTCGGCTGCTCCTCGAGGCCGGGGCAGATCCCGCCCTGAAGACCTCCGACGGCCGCACGGCCTTGGACTTGGCGGAAGGTCTGTCTCGCCCCGGCAATCGGGCCTTCGAGCGTCGCAAGGGCGCTGAATGCGCGGCAATTCTGCGTGCGGCGATGCAGAATCGCTCCTGAAACCCGCCCCGCAGGAAGCTCCATTGCCCCACCATCACCATGATTGACAAAGCCACGACGCCCCTGCTGCCCCTTGCCGCCGCCCTTCTGTTGCTCGGCAATGGCCTCAGTACAATCGCCTCCGCAACCCCCGCGACGCCCGAGCAGCCGACCCAATCGCCGAGCCAGCAGCCGAGCCCCGGGCCTGCTGCGACCGTCCGCGTCGGCATGCCCCTGAGCGAGGCTCTGGCGCTTCTGCGGAGCAGGCCCGATCTGGCCTCCCTCGAGCCCTTCGACGGCGATGTGGTGACGGATGAGGGTGAAGTGCTCTATCTGGCCACCTTCAAGACCGGCGATGACGCGCTGCTGATCACGGCCCGGCGCAGCGGCGAGGCGGGCGCCCCCGGCGTCACCGCCCTGACTCTCTGGCGGAACGGAACCCGCGAGGTCCACCAAGCCAAACGATACCGAAACGGAGCCCTCGAGCCTCTCGATGCGTTCCCGCGGTGAGCGCGGGAGAGCGCCCGCGGGAGGGCACAGCCCGATACCCCGAAGGACGCAGAGCAGAGAAGCAAGCGCAGCCCGGCGGAGCCGAGGCCGCGGAGGTGAGCCCCCTTTTTCCGGATAACAGGTCCCGAAATCCCCAACCGATTCGACGTCCATGAGCAAACCCAAGAGGAAACAAGGCGCGAGCGCGCCGCGGCGGCAGAGCCCGAGCAGCGGCGCCCGGCGCGAAGCGGATGACTTTCTGCGGCTGATCGAGGAGTGGCGCCGCAGCTACGCGAGCCGCCGGAGTCAGGACGCGGCCACGCTGTCACCCCTCGCCGAGAGGCTGGTGGAGCGAATCAACGCAGCCTTTGCCGGGGTGAGCTGCCACGGCGAGCCGCGCGTGCTGCTCGGGGGCGAGGCGGCGGATGAATACCTGTCGGCCGAGGCCGAGGCCCTGTTGGCCCCGCTGGAGGAGCGCGACCACTGGCAGAGGATCCCCGACGATCTGCTCGCCGCCTGCTCCGACGCTCCCTACTACGTCGGGCCCGAGGCGTATCGCTTCCTCCTTCCGCGCTTCATGATCGGCGCCCTTCACGGCGTCGTGACCTTTTATCCCGGCGCCCCCCCGGGCAGCCGCTTTATCCCGTGGATGCGCGAGATCTGTGCCGAGCTCGACGAAGCCCAGCGCGCCTGCCTGAGCGACTTGCTGAATCTCGAAGCGTCGGAGATGGCATACCCGTGGCGCGAGCGCTTCCTGCCCTGGGAACTGGATGAATATGACGCCGACTACGCCGCCTCCCTCTCCCTCGGCGAGTACGGCGAGCTGCTCCTCCGGCGCTTCCGGGAGCGAGAGGGAATCCCCGGCGAGCCGAGCTGAGCGACGCCCCGGCGCAGAGGGGCGCGATACATTTCCTCTGGACATGGCTCTCGCTCTTTCATGACGTGTCCGCTGAAGCTTGCCGAGCGGTTGGAGAGCATGGCAGTCTGCGCATGATAAAATTGTTCACCCGCTCCGTAGACTAAATTTTAACGAATGTGAGGATAGGCTTGCGTTAGGGGAAGAAAACGGCTAAACTGGCGCGGTTTTGGCGCGGGTCGAATCAGGCTTGATTCTGTGAAAGGAGGGGGCTTTTCGAAGCTGCGCGGAGAAAGATTCAGACATGTCGAGGCTATCGTTATATTTTCTGGGTACTGCTCACCGTTGGCGCATAAACCTGCTGGTGTCGTTGCAGAAGTGTCGTTACGTTGTGAGGAGCCTGTTCGGATGCAAGCCTTCGATTGTGTATTACTGGACCCAATATCACAATTTCGGTGATATGCTCAATCACGACTTGCTCAATTACATGGGCTGTGAACATCTTGGGCCGAATGAGATCTGGGCATATGAACCTGTTAACTCGCACGGCACGGCCATTGGCTCTGTTTTGCAACTCCTCCTCCGCACTCCCCAAAGGCAGGGAGGCAGTCCCCGGCCCGTTAAGATATTCGGTTCGGGATTCATAGCCCCGGCGGAGGCGGAAGATGAGCAATTTCTTTGTCCTCTCGATATCTACGCTTTGCGAGGTAAACTCTCGAAAGAGAGGTGTGAGAAAATCATGTCGAGATCACTGGATCATGTCGTGCTGGGAGATCCGGGCTTATTGATCAAAAGAATCTTTGCCCCGATCGCCCGTAATCCTCAATATGATGTTGGAGTCGTTTATCATCATACCGACAGTGAGATTAAACCCCTTCTCGATAAAATCAGATTGCAGACGAAAACGTATCGACTCATCGATATCAGTCAAGACACGAGGGATTTCGTGAAGGAGATTGCCCAGTGCAGGTTCATTCTGAGCTCCGCAATGCACGCCTTGATATGTGCAGATTCTCTGGGAATTCCGAATTGTCATATGATTGTCAGCAATCGTGTTACCGGCGGAAGCTACAAGTTCCTCGATTATTACTCTGTGTTTCCTCAGTATGAATATCAGCCCATCGACATGAGAATACCCGGATTCGTCGTCGACGATGACAAAATCGATGAGCTTGCAGCCCTGTATAACATTAAGGCCGAGCAAGTGGACGAAATTTGTGATCAGCTGGAGCGAGTTTTCCCTTTTCCCCGCGGTAAGTTTGGTGTGAACACGAAGCACACGAAGTCTGACTGAGGGGCTTCTCCTGTTGTTGAGGGCTCTCCACGCGGCAGCCATCCCTGCGCGGGTTGAGGGGGGCCGACTGATCGAGGAGCGTGCTCGTGTCGGCACGCCTCCTCGTCATCATCGACGGAGACATTGGATTGTGTCGGAGGCGAGGCTCAACACTCGAGATGCAACGCAGCAATGCCGCCTGCCGCTTGAGCCCACGGTGGGTGCGGTCCCCAGTGAGAGGGGTACGCTGTCGAGGCCTACTGGGTAGCGGGGGAAAACTCAGGCCCCCGCCGCAGACGATGACGAGCTCGGCAGAGTGGCCGGAGAAGCCTCGGAATCATCGTCCCCCGGCGTCTCCGGAGCCTCGGGAACCCTGCCCGCCGTCGGCTCCGCATCGTCCTCCGGCTGATCGCCATCCGGGGGCGCAGAAGGCGCGGCAGCCTGCGAGCCCGCGCCCTTCAGCAGGCGGGCGGCTTCCTCCGGGTCGGGCGACGTCCCGATCCCCTCCTGCAGAAACTCCGCCAGGCGGCGAGCCGCCTCCGCATGCCCGGCCCCTGCCGCCTTGCGCAGGTATTGAACGGCCTGAGCATCATCGCGGGGCACAAGCTGACCCTCGTGGTAGGCGAGCCCGAGAATGAAAGACGCCTGCGCGTAGCCGCCGGCATCCAGATCGCGGAGAATGCGCACAAAACCCTCCGCATCCCTCTCCGTCCCCAGCCCCTGCAGCATGCAGAAACCGCGGAGGTAGCGCGCTTCAGGCAGGCCGGCCTCGGCGAGGCGGCAGAGCGTGCGGTAGCCCGCCGCCTCCATCCCCGTGCAGCCTCGGCTGTTGACCTGCGCCCAAGCGAGCGCAAGCTGCGAAGGCGTGTGACCCGCATCCGCCGCCGTTTGCAGCCAGTAGAGACCCTCCGACTGCTCCTGCTCGTTGCCCACGGACTCCGTGAGCAGTCTGCCGAGGCGGTTCATGGCGGGCAAATTGCCCTTGCCTGCGGCGCTGCGGAGCATGTTGAGCCCCTCCTCCCGCTTGAGCGGATCGCGCAGCAGGGCCTCCGCCCCCACGATGAGAGCCTCCGGCACGCCCTTGTCCAGCGCCCCCTTCAGGTAGGCCGCCGCCTTCTCAGCATCGCGCTCCACGCCGCCGATGCCGCGGCTGTAGACCTCGTAGAGCGAGAAAAAAGCGCGGGGGTAGCCGGCGCGGGCCGCGCGCTCGAGCCAGTAGAGACCCTCATCGCTGTTGCGGGTCACGGGGCCGCCGCCGTTCGTGTAGTAGACGCCGAGCATGTAGAGCGCGTCGGGCAGGCGGCGCGAAGCCGCCTCGCGAATCCAGTGCAGGCCCTGCTCCGGATCCCTCTTCATGCAAATCCCGTCAATCATGTAGCGACCCAGCAGATACTGAGCATCCGAGACACCCTTGCCCGCCGCGAAGCGCAGCAGCGGCACCGCGCGGGCCGGGTCGCAGCCCACCCCGCCGAGTCCCGAATTGTAGGCCTTGGCCAGCGAGCTGCACGCCAGCGGATCACCCGCCTCCGCCGCCTTGCGCAGCCATTCGATGCCCGCGGCGGGATCAGCCTCGCAGCCCTTGCCGCTGAAGAGGTTGACGCCGTACTGATACTGCGCCGGTGCATGGCCGCCCTCCGCCGAGCGGCGGAACAGCTCATTGGCGTGTTCGATATCGGTCATGTAGCCGCGGCCCGTCGCGTAGCTCTTGCCCAGCTCAAAGAGAGCCGGCGCATACCCCGCCTCCGCCGCCTGCTCCAGCAGCTCATTGGCCGCATCGCGATCCGGCTCCACACCGACGCCGTCAAAAGTCAGCATCGCCAGCTCATACGCCGCCTCCGCACTTCCCGCCTCCGCGGCGCGGCGATAACATTCGATCGCCTTGCTCACGCTCAGCGTGCAGCCGTGGCTGCCCTCCATGTAATGCTCCGCCTCCTCGCAGAGCCTCCGAGCCTCCTCGGCATCGGCGCCGAGCGCGTTGCCGCCGAGGGTGCTCAGCACCATCGCAAGCGGCAGAATGACTGCATTTCTGACCATAGGCTGTGTGTTGATCTCCCCGAATTTTTAGCACGGGAACGGCTCTTTGTCAACGTGCAAGTGTGTCTGCCGAATGCACCATCTGCACCGGAAAGCGGGCAGGCGGATCTTCAATCTTGACATTCACCAATCCCCGTCATAAATTGATTCAGCTTGCCGCAAGGCTATCCGGAACCACTCCAACGATGAGCAGCACACCCACCTCACGCATTGTCGGGATCGATGTGATCAAAATCCTCGCCATGTTGATGATCTGTGCCCTCCACACAAATAACATGAGCGACGCCGTGCATCTGAACCCGGCGCGGGGAGAAGGCAATTATCCGGTTTGCGTGATAGTCTGGGAGCTTACGGCCATCAGCTCCATGGCCGTCAACCTCTACGCCTTGGCAACGGGCTTCCTCTGCTGCAAGGCCCGCTGGCGCGTCTCGCGATATCTGGAAATCTGGGCCCAAGTCGCCTTTTACACCCTCATCGGCTTTCTGGCGGCAGCCTGCCTTGCCCACTACAACGTTGCAGGGTTCACCGCTCCCACGATGGAAGCGATCAAAACCGCCTGCCTCCCGATCCCCCTGGCCAGCGCCTACTGGTACTTCACGGCCTACAGCTTCCTCTTTCTGCTCATTCCCTTTCTCAATAAGATTGTGGAGCACTTTGATAAACGAGCCCTGATCTCCCTGCTGCTGCTTTGCACCGTGATCTTTCCTCTCTTCAACCCGAGCGACCATCTGTTTCTCGGCACGGGTTATAACGTCATGTGGCTGTCCCTGCTCTATCTGTGCGGAGCCATCCTTCGTCTGCACCCGCTGAAGCTTCATCCCGCCATCCTCATCTCCGTGATCATCCTGATGAACGCCTCCATCGGCATCGGCCTCCTGACGGATCACTTCGCCCTGATGAACTACAGCTCGCTCCCCGTGGCACTCATGTCCATCGCAACCTTCTCCCTTCTCCTCAACATCAAGGTGCGAAGCCAAGCGGTGTGCAATATCCTGAGGTGGGGAAGCGTGTTATCCTTCGGGGTCTACCTCGTGCATATGCATCCGGCAGTCAACTTCTTCCTGAGTCTCCACCTCTCCCACCTTCTGACTCAGGGCAACGCTGCCTTCTGGATACCGCCTCTCTCTGCACTCGCTGTCTTTTTGGCCTCCATGGCCATTGACGCCCTCCGCTACGGGATATTTCACCTCTGCGGCTCTGGGAACATATGCCGCTGGGCGGGCGATGGACTCACCTCCCTCCACACCAAACTCATGAATCGCTGCGATAAATATTTCGGCGCACGCGAAAGCCGACCGGGAGAGCCCTGATCCGCCCACGAAATCCCCTCGCAGGAGCTCGGAGCATCCTCCCGCAACCTCAGACGCTTGTAATAGCCTGAAACCGCCCGCGGCTGACCCGCAGCAGCTTCCTTCGCCTCCGCATCTTCTCCGGCATGGCCTCACGGCGCCGTCGCCCCGCGCCGCCTCACTGCGCCGTCTGCCGATAATCCTCTGACGCGAGAAGAGCCTTCGCCTCGCCGATCAGGAAAAAGGAACCGCAGATCAGCGTCCCGGGCCTCAGCTCCCGTAGCGCCTCCGCCAGCGTCGCCGGGCAGCTCACCGGCGCCGCGCTGCACGAGCGCACCAGATCGGCCAGCTCCGCCGCCGGCAGAATGCGCGGCGAGCGCACCGGCGGCAGCACCCAAGCGTCCACCACCGGAGACAGCAGGCGCAGCACCGTCGATAAATCCTTGTCCGCCGAGCCCGCGAACACACAGCGCGCGCGGCGATCGCCGAAAGCCTCGCGCCAGCACTGCACCAGCACGCGCATCGCCGGCGGATTGTGCGCCCCGTCCATAATCACCCCCGGAGCCACCTCCTCAAAGCGCCCCGGCCAGCGCACCTCGGCCAGCCCCCGCGCCACCGCCGCTGCCTCCATCGGCATCTGCGGCAGCGCCCGCAGAGCCGCCAGCGCCAGCGCCGCATTCAGCCTCTGGTGGCCGCCGCGCAGCCCCAGCGGAAGCTCGCAGGGCTCGCTCACCACGCGCAGCGGCGCCTCGCGCTCGCGGGCCACCTCCTCGATCACCCGCAGCGCCTCCGGCTGCTGCGGAGCACTCAGCACCGGGCGACCCGGCGCCATAATCGCCGCCTTCTCACCCGCAATCGCCGCCAGCGTATCGCCCAGATACTGCATGTGATCCATCCCGATGGGCGCAATCACCGCCACATCCTTCGGCACCGCATTCGTCGCATCGAGGCGACCGCCCATCCCCGTCTCCAGAATGATGAGATCGACATCGCGCTCCGCAAAATACAGCATCGCCAGCGCCAGCACCAGCTCAAAAAAAGTCGGCGTCGTCTCCCATCCCTCAATCGTGCGCCGCAGCTGCCCGATGAGCCGCGCAATATCAGCATCCGGAATCGGCACCCCGTCGACGCGAATGCGCTCACTGAAATGCACCAGATGCGGCGACGTGAACAGCCCCGTGCGATAGCCCGCCGCCCGCGCCACAGACTCCGCAAACGCGCAGGTCGAGCCCTTGCCGTTCGTGCCCGCCACGTGCATCACCCGCGCCCGCGGATGCAGCACACCGCAGGCGTCCAGCAAGCGCGTGATACCCTCAAGCCCCAGCTTGATGCCGAAGCTCTGCGTGCCGTAAAGCCAATCCAGCGCCGCGCGGCAAGAGTCGCCGCCCTCGGGGCCGCCCACAGGTGAAATCTCGGGAGATGCCATCATCATCAACAAACAGTCAGAACGTGAAAAAAAGAGAACCCGCGGCAAAAAGCGCCGCCCCGCCGCCGAAGGCCGCACAGCCCCTGCCGCCGGAGAAACGCCGAGAGCAGGCCGGGGACAGGCCGGAAACACGAAAGTCCGGGAACAGCCGAGAGCCGCGGGCAAAAAAGAGGGGGGCGGAGGAGCCGCGTGCCCACGCAGGCCGCGCCGCCCCCGCCGCCTTCGGGCATATCAGTAGCGGTACGCGTCACTCTTGAACGGACCCTCCACCGGCACCCCGATGTAATCCGCCTGCTTGGGCGTCAGCTTCGTCAGATGCACCCCCAGCTTGCCGAGATGCAAGCGCGCCACCTCCTCATCGAGAATCTTCGGCAGCACCTCAACACCCGGGCGGCGCTTCCCGCGATCCTGCCAGAGCGCCATCTGAGCCAGCACCTGATTCGTGAAACTGTTGCTCATCACAAACGACGCGTGACCCGTCGCGCAGCCCAAATTCACCAAGCGACCCTCCGCCAGCAGATAAATGCAGTGGCCGTCCGGGAAGCGGTAGCAATCCACCTGCGGCTTGATATTCGTGCAGGTCACCCCCTCGCAGGCCTGAAGGCGCGCCACCTGAATCTCATTGTCGAAGTGGCCGATATTGCACACAATCGCCTGATCTTTCATCGCCTGCATATGCTCCAGCGTAATGATGTCGCAGTTGCCCGTCGTCGTCACATAAATATCGCCCACACCGAGCGTATCCTCGACCGTCAGCACGCGATAACCCTCCATCGCCGCCTGAAGCGCGCAAATCGGGTCCACCTCCGTCACAATCACCTGAGCACCGAGCCCGCGCAGCGCCTGCGAACAACCCTTGCCCACATCGCCGTAGCCGCAAATCACCGCCACCTTGCCCGCAATCATCACATCCGTCGCGCGCTTGATACCATCCGTCAAACTCTCGCGGCAGCCGTAGAGATTGTCAAACTTGCTCTTCGTCACCGAATCATTCACATTGATCGCCGGGAAGAGCAGAGAGCCCTCGCGCTCCATGCGGTAGAGGCGGTGCACACCCGTCGTCGTCTCCTCCGACACACCCGCAATCTCCGGCAGCCAGCGGTGAAAGACCCCCGGCTGCTCCGCCGCAATGCGCTTGAGCAGAGCCTTGATCACGCCCTCCTCCTCACTCTCCGCCGGGCCATGCACCCAGTCATCCCCCTCCTCCATCTCATAACCCTTGTGCAGCAGCAGCGTCGCATCGCCGCCGTCATCCACAATCAACTGAGGGCCCAGACCATCGCGGTGGCAGAGCGCGCGCCACGTGCAGTCCCAGTACTCCTCCAAACTCTCGCCCTTCCACGCGAACACCGGCACACCGGCAGCCGCAATCGCCGCCGCCGCGTGATCCTGCGTCGAAAAGATATTGCAACTCGCCCAGCGCACCTCCGCGCCCAGAGCCACCAGCGTCTCAATCAGCACCGCCGTCTGAATCGTCATGTGCAGCGAGCCCGTAATGCGCACCCCCGCCAGCGGCTGCTGCGGGCCGTATTTCTCTCGGCAGGCCATCAGGCCGGGCATCTCAAACTCCGAAATGCGAATCTCCTTGCGCCCCCAGTCCTTCAGACTGATATCGGCCACCTTGTATGCTGTCGTTGCGTCCATGAAGAGAGAATACGCCGTTTTGCCGCCCGCGTCAATGCGTTTTACGCGCCGCCGACACCCTTCGCCCGCGCACCACAAGCCCTCCCGTCCGAAGCCCCGCGCGCCCGCCTCGCCATCCAATTCCCACAGCGGGGGAGGATTTTTTTGAGTGCACCCGCGTTCTTGAGTTGACAGACGGCCTCCATGCGCTAAACTAAAACCGTAGCGCGAAAAACCGCTCGTCTCTCTCCCCTCTTAGAACACACACCTACTGTACCCATGAGGCTCGACGTCATTCAATACGCATCGAAAGGAGCTAGCTCCCTTCGCCTGACGGACCGCTTGGTTCGCACCCTGCGCCGCAGCGGCATCCTCTTCCGCATGGACGTCGTGACCGATCCCGCCCGCTGCCGGGAGGCCGGCGTGCGTCAGCTTCCCGCCTACGCCCTCGGCGGTCGGCTCATGACCCAGGGCGCCGTGCCCTCGGAAGCTGATCGCCCCGCCCCCCTATACCACGCAGCCCGCCCCCGCGGCCCACGCCTGCGCCCCACCGCCGAAG
>ERZ1664509.7-NODE-7-length-19071-cov-8.715660_pt1 | contig 19071 bp, 18 predicted proteins | sample MGYA00575338_ERZ1664509 | MGnify/ENA primary metagenome ERZ1664509 (study PRJEB40874, sample SAMEA4040751) | Gallus gallus | biome: gut; material: content | place: India | collected 2016-01-01 | study: EMG produced TPA metagenomics assembly of PRJEB14491 data set...
AGCACCCAGAGGGCGGTCGTGTGCTTGAGGATGTAGAGGTCGGTGCGCTTGACGCAGGGCTCGGCGCGGCCCGGCAGCAGGGCGCAAAGGGGCTCGGCGATGGCGCGGGCGATGCGCTGGCCGGTGCTGCTGTAGTAGCACACGTGGGCTCCGTGCGGTGCCGGATTGGGCTCGTAAATGGCCTCCTCCACCGTCTCCCCGTCCTCGTTCGTGACCCGGCGATACCCCGTAATCATGGAGGCATAATCCATGTGCATGGATACGCCCAGGGTGGCGTCGGTGGCGTTGGCGGCGGTGGCTGTGGCGGTGAGGTCGGCGCTGTTGCTGAGCTCCGGGTAGTCCAGGACGGAGACGCGCAGCTTGTGCGCGGTGAGGGTATTTTGCAGGGCGGCGGCGATTTTCGTGCAGCGGTCGTGCTCTTCCTGGTCATTGCCGCGTGCGCCGGTGCCGCGCGCGTGCCCGATGTCGATGATGATGTGTGGCGTACTCATGGATTCAAGGTGGGTTTGTGTTCCATGTGGCGGGCGGTGCGTTCTCCCACCGCCCGCTTTTACCATGGTGAACGTGCACGGGCGGCTGTGATTTGTGGAATCCTGTGCAGCCTCGGCACGGTTGCACGATAGCATGCCTGAGCCGCCGCTTCCACTCGCTGTGATTCCTTATGTGCGTTATGTGCGCTATGTTCGCTAATGTGCGCTATGTGCGATCTCAAAGATGGAGAAAATAGCCGTTGCCGCGCTAAAAATGAGCGGGTATAATGAGGGCGTGGAATCCAATGCAAAGCCTTTGCCCGCGCCGCGCGGGCTGTCCGTGCAGCAGGTGGCCCGCATGTTGGGCTACTCTGAGATGACGGTGCGCCGCATGATCCGCAGCGGCGAGCTGGTTGCGTGGCGGCCGCGCGGATGCCACGGGCGGCGCTGGCTGATTGATGAGGTCAGCCTTGCTACTCTACAGGCAGCCCTGGTGCAGCAGGCGCGCCGCAGGTGCCGGCCGGTGCAGGATGCCATCTTGCAGGGTGAGCTGAGGCTTGAATGGTAGGGCAACGAGCCGCAGCGGGCAACAAAAAAGCCCCGGTGATGACCGGGGCGGTGGGATGCGCAGGCAAGAAGGGGAAGGGTTATTTGCTGGTGTTGAGCATGATGTTGTAAACCCAGGTGAGCAGCTCGCTGAATGCGTAGAGGAAGATGGAGGTCAGCAATGATCCCACGAGGACGCAGACGCCAATGAGGCCGGACATGGGGTAAGATTCAGAAAAGTACAGAACGGCCGCAATGACTCCCAAGAACAGATTGGTTGCGGCAATTATTCGCAATATCACCGTAATCGCGGGGCTTGCTGCTACGGTCAGGCTCGGCGCGACGGTTGTCTGCGGCGTGGCCGGAGTCTTCGGCGTTCCCAGTGCCTGGGCCGAGAGCGCAGGCTTAGCCAGAGGGTCGGCCGGGGGTGTTGGCCTTGTCGGCGGCACCGCGTTGACCTTGACGCGCCTAGGCCGCTTCGCTTCCTCCGGAAGGTACGCGGAGAGTTCTGCGTAACGGCTCAGCGGGATCCACTGAGAGCCGCCTTCGAGGCATACGAGGGTGGCTGCCGTAAAGACCCCGGCGCGGATGGCTTCGCTCATGTCCTCCGCCGTGTTGGGGCCCATCTGCTTGTTGTCGAGGATGTAGTAGTATCGGTTGGGTGTTGGCATAGGATGGATGTGGTGTGATAAAGTTTCCAATCGCTCGGGGGGGGGTGTTCGCGTACAGATAATACATAATTGTTCCATCTGTACGCGAACAGGTTATATTAAAAATTTTTTGTCAAAATTGTGTTTGCTTCGCTGATGAGCGGCAGGACCTGACGCAGGGATTGCAGCTTTTTTTCCGCAGCCATTGCACGCGCTTTCCAGCTTTCAAGCTCGTTGTAGACATCTTTGGTGTCTTCATAGAAATATGAAGGAGATAAGTTCAAGGCTTTAGCAATTTTGGTAAGATTCTCAACCTTGGGCGTCACCTCACCTTTAAGGTACTTAGACAAAGCGACCGGCGATATCCCAGCGAGATCGGCAACAGTCTTCTTTTTCAGGCCGGATGCGTCTATTGCAGACTTTAGCTTTTCAGAAAAATTCATCTTTTTGGTAATTTTGCTTGCATTACTTACCAAAAGTGGTAAGCTTTGTCTGTACAGGAACACTTATTACGTGAACAGAATACCACACCGTCATGAAAACGCAAGACGAAACCATCTCCCTGACTTGGCTCTACGATAAGGGCTACACCATTTCCTGTGCTGCCCGCATTATTGGGCGCACCCCAGCTCATGTGAATATGGTGGTGAACGGCAAGCGGAAAAGCGCAGCCGTGACCGCAGCTCTACGCGCCCTACCACCTCGCCCCCTGCGCCTGCGTGAGCGCGTTTCGAAACGATGATTCTCTGTTTGGTTATACAGCTTCGCTTGCTTTGACGTTATGTCTCTACTCGAAAAAATCATTTTGGGTGCGCTACTGGCTCCTTGGGTGCTGCTGGCGGCCGCCATCGTTATTGAAGACGTCATTGACCGATGGGATGCGCCCGAGTATCCGTACAGCGGTTTCTGCCCGGATTTCCCTACTTGGGAGCCTTCTTGGGAGACTTCTGATGAGGACCTGTGACGATTATGGAGAAGCATCGCCATATCTCGACTTATTGCGCATCGGGCTGTCGCGAGCCTCAGGCTTGGCGGGTGCAGATGCGGGCAGGCGGCAGCTGCTTTTGCCGTGTGATTCCTTTCGCCCGATACGGTGGCAGGGAAGATGCGCTGGCATGGGCTCTGCGCGTGCGCAACAGGGTGCTCGAGACGCTGGAGATGGGCGGTGATCCTGCATGGACTTTTTATGTATACGGAGGGGCTGAACGCCCCGAGCACCGTCCATGCGGGGCGGCGATCTGATTGACTCTTAACTCTTTTTTACCATGATGAACACATACACAGACATTGACGGCGGCGCATTGCCGCAGACTTATGATGAGACGCCCAGCGCGTTCACTCCTCCTACGCCCGCGCTCGGCGCGGTGCCCGCAGATGGCACGCCTGACCCCTGCGCGAGGCCTGCCGATGCCGCGCCCTCGGCCATCGCTTCCGCAAAGACTGCCCGGGAAACGTGCGCCATGGCGGAATTCCATATGGAGCTGACGCCCCCGCAGCTCATCGCTATTGGCACCAACATCAACCGTGCTATGACGCAGGCGGGGCAGCAGATTGTGGCGTTGCAGCGCGGCATGGTGTGCGGCGCGGTGGCTCTGGGCTTCCTGCTGCTGGAGGCTCAGAAGGTGGCAGTGCGGCATAAGATGGCATGGAGAAATTGTTTTATGACGCGCGGTGGAAAGCCCAAGCAGGGGCAGTTTCCCTTCAGCTACGGCACTGCGGTGAAGTATACTCAGACGGCCATGGCGGTGTATGAGCGCGCGGCCGTGGCGGGCAAGGCCCATGACCTCTTCGCGCAGGTGGGAGCCTACTTGCAGGACGCGATGTCCTTTGACGCGCCCGCGCGCGGTATTCCGGTGCTGGGTGAGTTGATTGACACGGATGCCATTTCGGTGTCGCAGGTGATGGTGGAGCTGGGTATCATCAAGCCCGGCCGGCATGCTGCTCTGCCCGCCGAGGAGGCCCCGGTGCTGCCGGGGTTGGATGCTTTGATGGCGCAGTCTTGGGAGGCGGCGACGCGGTTGGTTGGCGGTTTCCGGCTGTTTATGGAGCATGATGTGGCACGGCTGAGTGCCCAGCAGCGCGGGACGCTGCGCCAAGAGCTGAAGGCTCTGCTGGGCAAGCTTGATGATTTTGAGAAGGCCGCGCCCGGTCTGTAAACCTTAACCCACCCACCACCACTGCCATGACGGATGAGGAATGCAAGGCTTATCTGAAAGCTGACGCCGCCGTTGATCTGCTGCTCTTCTCTGCGAACGTGGATGACTTGCTGGCAGACTTGGATGCCGGAAGGCTGACGCTGCGCACGCTTCGAGAGGATGCCAGGCTGTGCGCCCATCTGCGTGCGGTGGTGGTGGATGGCCGCCGCTTGATGGCGGCTCTTGAACACCTTACTCTTGATGGTGACTGCCATGAAGTCTGATATCGCTACTCTGCCCATTGATATGGAGGTGCGCCTGCGCGGTACGCTGTTGGAGGCCGCCTGCAAGCGTATTGATGCCGCTCCGGTGCGAGGGGCGGCTATCGCTCAGGAGGTGCAGTATCTGGCCAGCCAGGGTGTGAGCATGAGCAAGAAACGGCTGGAGGCTATGTTCTATGACTGGCGCAAGCGTGGTGCCATCGCGTGCATCGACAAGCGCAAGGTGTTCGGGCAGACGACGGGGCGCGGGGTACACCATCCTGCGTTTAAGGCGTTTTGGATTGGGTTGGCCGCCCAGGCGAGTATCAGCAGCAAGACGGCTTATGAGGAATTGCTGCGCCGCTGGCGAGCGGGTGAGCCCATCCCCGGCTATGAAACGGCCTGGAAGCGTGATGCCATCCCCGCCGGGTGGAGCTATGAAAACCTGATGCGTCTGCTGCCCAGCAAGACGGAGTTGGCTATCTACCGCCGGGGTATGGTGCAGGCACATGATATTCTGCCGCAGGTGTTGAGTACCCGCGAGGGCAGCTACCCGATGCAGTTCTGCTTCTTTGATGACGTGTGGGTGGATAGGCTCAGCCGCCACGGCGCGGAAATCAATCGCTGCATGCAGCTGGGCTGCCTTGACTTTTGCACGGGCAAGAGGCTGGTGTGGGGCACTAAGTTCAGACACCGCCGGAAGGATGGCAGCCATGTGTACTTTGATAAGGACGATATGCTGCTGGAGGTTTGTGACCTGCTCATGAATGTGGGTTACAATGCTCAGAAGGGTACGACGCTGGTGGTGGAAAACGGCACGGCTTGTATCAGCCGAGAGGCGGAGGAATTGCTGGCTGCGCTTACGGGCGGTATGGTGAGGGTTGACCGCTCCGGGATGGTGGGTACACGGCAGCTGCTGCGCGGCTACGAGGGCGGCGCAAAGGGCAATCCTGACCACAAGGCCCATCTGGAAAGCTGGCACAATGTCTTTCATAATCGCCTGTGCTTCGATAGCCCGGGCTGGGCCGGCAAAGACCGCACGCCCCCGGAGACGGTGTACGGCATCATTAAGGCTGAGAAGGCGCACATCAGGAATCTGTCAGACCTGCCCATCACCCGCGCTATGATGAGTGTGGGTCACCTGCCGACGTTTTATGAGCTATGCGACGAAATAGGCCAGGTAGTGCTGCAACTGAATAACCGCACAGACCACCGGCTTGAGGGCTGGGAGCGGTGCGGGTTCGTGAAGCATGAATGCCGCTTGGGTGACCATTGGGAGGATACCGAGGCGCTGTGCGCCCGCACGCCTGAGCTGCGGCCCATCATTGCAGAGCTGCCCCTGTCTGCGGTTCGCACAAGGAATATGTCTCCGGCTGAGGCATGGGAAGCCGCCATTTCGCTGCCGGGAAATGGGCTCACCCGCTTCACTCCGGTGCAGTGCGCCCAGCTTCTGGCCCTGTGCAAGGGCTTGCACATCCGACAGCCGCTTAGCTGCACCCGCGCCCACTTCAGCTGGCGCGATAAGTCAGGATGGCTACAGGGTGAGGAATTGCTGTATGAGACCACATACACAGACCTTGCCGGATGGCAGCGCAGCATTGCCTATGATGCCAAGGGCATCACCGGGGTGGTGAATCCGTTTGACCCGGAGCACCTCTTCCTTTTCGATGCCAACAACTGCCTGCTGGGTGTGAGCCGTCAGATTGTGCGCGTTCATCGTGATGATGTGGAAGCGGTGCGGGCTGCCATGGGCCGCAAGGCCCAACGTACAGGGCGGCGGCTCGAATATATGCAGGACATCCTTTCTCCCTATGAGCAGGAGGTCATGGCCAAGAAAGAATGGAATGCACGCGTGGCTGACTACAATGAAGGCACGGGCCAAGGTGCTCCGCTTACTATCGCTGAGGTGGTGGAGCAACGTGAAGACAAGGCTTCTATGGCTGCCGCTCTGCGCATGGCCGCTCACCAGCCTACGGTGGGACAGTTTACTCTTCCTGATCCTGCGGAGGAAGGTCTTCCGCAGCAATATGCCCCTTCTTCTTTCAATCTCTAACCAACACATAGACCATGATGAATACCACAACCGAAGTGATTGAATCCTCCGCCATCACCGGCGAGGAATTGAGAAAGCACCCCGCTGTTGAACGCTTGCGCCACCGCTTGGCTACCGTTCATGGCGGCAACAAGACGGCGCTGGCCAAAGAGCTGGGGGCATCTGACATGAGCACCAAGACGATTACAGCGCTGCTGGATGGCACCTACGGCGGCAATGTGGCCGGAAAGCTCGCCATCCTTGAAGAAAGACTGCCACTGCTGGAGGCCCGCCAAACAGTGCCCGGCGTTGACCTGGACCACATACCCACAGAGCTGGGATTGCGCGTGGCTGAGGTATGCCACGCCGCGCGCGAAACGCACCTCATCAACATCATTGCGGGCCGATCTCAGATAGGCAAGACCACAGCAGCAGAAGCCTATGCCCTGCGCTACCCGGCCAGCACCATCCTGATGAGGATGCCCACGCGGCCTACCATCAGCAGCATGCTTCATGAGTTGACTGCCGCAGCCGGGCTGCCCCGTAGCCGCAGCAATGCGGAAGCCATCGCGCGACTGCGTGCCCACCTTCAGCCGCACCACCTCATCATTGTCGACGAGGCTCACCTTGCCCTTGACCGGGTGCAGGGCGTGGATGCCCTGGACCAGCTCCGTGAATTATGGGATCGGAACAAGTGCGGCATGGTGCTCATGGTGACCGATACTCGCGCTCGGGATATGGTCAAGGGTGAATTCTCCGGCCGCTTGTATCAGCTGGAATACCGAGGAGAGTGGGAAAACCTGCCGCCCGTGCCCACACAGAATGACGTGGCTGCTATCTGGCAAGCCTACGGCCTGCCCGCGCCGGATGAAAAGACCATGAAGGCTATCACCGTTATGGTGAAGGCAAGCTGCTTCGGCCGCTACTGCCACCGCATGAAGTGGGCGGCGGCTCTCGCCAAGCGCACCGGGCAGCAGCTTTCCTGGGGGTTCTTCCTTGAAGCCACGAAGCAGATGGACTGGAGGCCCGCATGAGCAGCAACTCACTACCCTTGCGAGAGGTGATGAAACAATACGGGCGGCATGACCGGGAAGATCCGGCAGGGGAAAGCAGGCGGCGAGCGGCCATCCTCAACGATGCGTTTTCCAAGCTGCACCTCTATTGGGCATTCCGGGCCTACGGCACATGCCGAGCAGACAGAGCAGTAATTCAATTCCGGGCTTGCGGCGAAGACCACATGGTAGAAGTCGACGCTGCCCGTTTTCTGACCTTCCTGAGGTACAACTCCACCCACGGCAAAATTAGGGAAGCCTTGGCGAAAAAACTTGAATCAACTCGAACTTCTTCCGATAACCCATAACCCCACCAACAGCATGACATCACTGAAACTCAAGAAAAACGGCATCAGCGGCAAAGACGAATACGACCAGAAGGTGAACCGAGCGGCCTTGCTGGAAGTCGAGTGTGCCGAAATCTCCGCTCGCTACAAATTGCTCCAGCAGCGGCTGAAAGCCAAGGCGGAAAAGCTGCTCAAGGAGAAGCAGAAGGAACACAAACAGCTCATGGAGTCATGCGCCGCCTATGCGATGGAACATCAGACCGAAGTCCTGAAAAAGGGCACCCGCTACGGAGAAACCGCGCAGGCTCGGTATGGATTCCAGCTCGGCAACCCGGAACTCGTGCCCCTGAACAGTAAAACAACTTGGAAGCACATCGCAGCCGCTATTGCGGAAAAAGGAAAGGCCTTTGCTTCCCGCTTCCTCGTGTTCAAAGATCCGGAGGTGAACAAGACTGCACTCAAGGAAGCCAATCTTCACGGAGAAGGCCGCGCTCGTCTCACCGATGATGACCTGGCTCAGTTGGGCTGCAAAATAGTCCAGTGCGACGCATTCTACATCAAACCGAAAGCCGAATCCGAATCATGAAAAAACTCTCTGCCAAACAGCTCAAAACACTCGGCTGCATGAGCAGCAAAGCCTTTAAATTGCTGCTGTCCATGGGTGCTGAGGATCGTCCATACGACGCTTGGCGCCACGCCTTCAACAGCCAGATCACCGGCAGAGCCAGCTGGAAGGAACTCGTGCAGGGAGACTACATCCCCCTGCTGAATGCCTACCGCCGCATACTGGGCTTGCCTGATGTTGCCGACAATACTCCACGCGATGCTCATGCAGCCAACACTTGGATGCTGGTCGACCGCTGCCGCTTTTGGGAATTAAGCGTGGCCTATGTTGCCGCCATCGCTGCTGACAAGTTCAGCACCCCTGAGCTGCGACATGCGCGTACTCTGGATGAGGTGTGTAGCAGGCTAGATGCTCGGCAAGTGTTTGAGCTCTACATCACTGTGAAAGCTCGCGCACGCGCCCGAGACAAACGGGAAACTGCACACTTGGGCGTGCCGCCATCCCAAGAAGCCCACGCCAGTCCCAGCACAATGCCACCGCCACGGCTGGCAGCCGCACGCGGCGACACGCTACTGGGCCACTGACGGCCCCTCAGCGACCTTTTACCTCAGCCCCGGTGCAACTTTTGCACTGGGGCTTTTCTCTGCCCTTCTTGCGCGTCTCGTGGCCTACTCCCGACTACCGGGGTAGAGCACGCCGCTTCGCCCTGAGACGCTTAGCCTCGCCCGATCAGGATGTGCCCCAGGCTGCCCGGCAGTCCAGCCCCAGCTACAGCCGGCGCGCTGACTGCGATCACCCGGCAGACGCTGCGCCAGGCGCGTGCGCGCGGGCAGCGTGCCCACGGCCTGCCCGACTGCCGGCCACAAAAATGCAGTCCTGCTGGCCTCTTTTTGCCGCCGCCCCGCAGCGTGTCTTTTCCCTCATCTCTTTGCAATTTCCGCGCCCAGCCATTGTATTTCCCTCAGTTTGCGCACGATGCTGTCTATGCGCTGCAAACAACGCTATATCAATCCTTTTCAACCTTCCTCAATTCCCCTCAACTCTACTGTCATTGCTCACCGCTCTTCGCGCTTGAAAAAAAACAGATATGAAGAAAGAATTTGGATCTTTCTGGGCTTGGGATGCAGTTATCTGCCCGCAACAGCGTCTACCCGACGGAATGAGCTTGACGCTGAGCGCGCTTGCCCGTAGGATGGGGGGACCGGGTCTTCGGTGCGTGGCCACCGCTACCCGCCGGAGACGAAATTCAATATCATAACACCCTATTCCTCGATTACAATGCCTGAATTCTGCAATGCATTCAGTGGTTTGGCGGCCGACCGCAAGTTGACTCACTCGGAACTTGTGCGCGCGATTCGCTACATGATCTCAGCCGAGTACGAAGCCATCCAGCTCTACGAGCAGCTGGCGGAATCCACCGACTGCGAGCTGGCTCGCAAGGTGCTGCTCGATGTGGCGGATGAGGAGAAGGAGCATGCCGGCGAGTTCCGCCGCCTGCTCAGCATGCTTGCTCCTCAGGACGAGCCCTTTTATGCCGACGGCATGAAGGAGACGGATGAGGCCGCTGCCGAGCTGAAGTCCGACAGCTGCTGCTGCAAGAAGGACGCCTGCTGCGCCGAGCCCGGCTCGGCCTGCAAGTCCTGATGCCTTGCGCTCTGTAACGTCCTTTTCCGGGCGCGGTGCCTTCGGCCCGCGCCCGTTTGCTGTCCGTTTGACGCACGTTTGACGCCCTCCGGCATCCTGCCCCCTGTTGCCGTGTTCTCGGGGAGAATCCGGCCGCGAGGAGGCTGTGGAGGGGACAGTGGCGTGGGTGGTGGAGTGGGCGGCGTGCGGCGGGGTGCGCCGGGCTGAATGAGGCGCCCGCCGTGGGTGCCCGCTCGGCGAAAAGGCGTTTTGCGGATTGACAGGCCGCGGGGGATAGGGTAAGCTTGCCCCGTTATGGCAGGTCTCATCATTGCGCCCAAAGCGCGCATTTTTCACGGGCACGACTGGGTATACGGAACGGAAGTCCGCACGGTCTTCGGCAATCCGAAGCCCGGGGATGTGGTGCTGCTCAAGGATCAGCGCGACCGCTACCTCGGCTCTGCCATGTACAACCCCCACTCCCAGATCGTCGCGCGTCGCTTCTCCCGCCGCAAGCAGGATCTCGATCGCGACTTTTTCGCGCGCCGCATTTCGCAGGCCATCGCGCTGCGCGAGCGCTGGCTGCCCGGCGAGCAGATGATGCGCCTCGTCTGGAGTGAGAGCGACGGCCTTCCCGGCCTCATCGTCGATCGCTACGCCGACGTCCTCGTGGTGCAGACGCTGACGATTGCCATGCACCAGCGCTTCGGCCTCATCCGCGATCTGCTCGGCGACCTGCTGCAGCCGCGCAGCATCATCGTGCGCAACGATTCCCCGATGCTGCTGGCCGAGGGCATCGAGCCGGAGACCTACGTCGCTGCCGGGGAGCAGCCGGAGCCCTTCGTGGCCACCGGCCGCGGGCTGCGCTTTGTCGTGGACTTGGCCACGGGGCAGAAGACGGGCCTCTACCTCGACCAGATGGACAACTATCAGGCCGTCGCGCGCTTTGCCCGCGGGCGTCGCGTGCTGGACTGCTTCTGCAACCAGGGCGGCTTTGCCCTCGCCTGCGCCAAGGCTGGGGCCGCGAGCGTGACGGCGGTCGATATCTCGGAGGAGGCCATTGCCTCCGTGCGCCGCAATGCGGAGCTCAACGGGGTGCAGGTGGAAGCCGTGGCCGACAACGCCTTCGATTTCCTCAAGCGCGAGAGCGACCTCGTGCGCCACGGCGCCGACCCGAAGTGGGATCTCATCATCCTGGATCCGCCGAGCTTCACCCGCAACAAAAAGAGCCTTCAGGGAGCGCTGCGCGGATACAAGGAGATTCACCTGCGCGCCATGCAGATGCTGCCCGTCGGCGGCGTGCTCTCCACCTTCTGCTGCTCGCACCACGCCAGCAGCGCGCTCTTCCGCCAGACGATCGCGGACGCGGCCGTCGACGGGCACAGCACGCTGCGCCTCGTCGCCACGCACGGCCAGAGCATCGACCACCCCGTCCTGCTCAACATCCCCGAGACGGAGTACCTCAAGGGCTTCACCTTTGAAATGGTGCCCGGCCGCTGATGCCTCGGCGATCGCTCGGAACTGCGTCAGGCCGGGGCGGGCAGGATTCCGCGCTCGCACCGGTTTCCCAGCTCTGCCGCGAGACTTCCGAGCTCGTCGAGGCTCGTGTGATCGGCCCCCCCCCGCTGCGGCAGGAGGCTCGGAGGGCCCGTCGGAGCTGCCCTGTTCCCGCTGCGGGTGCTCAAGCGCTCACTGCGTCATTTTACTTGCATCTCGCTCACTTTGTGATACCGTAGGCGCATGTCACGCAAGAGCCGCATCTCTGAGCCTCTGATGATGCTCGCCGTTGTGGCCGTCGTCGTGCTGGTGGCGGTGCTGATGCGCCTGCACCGCGAGCATGCTTCGGCCGCCGCTCCCCTGTCTCTCTCAGACAGCGCTTGTGCGGCTCCGGCCGTTTTGCCGACGGCGACTCCGGCCGAAGCGAAACTTCCGCTCGTTCTCAATTATCACGCCATCACATCGGACGGCCGCTACGGCAGCCTGAGCACGGCCGCATTTCATCGGCAGATGCTCTGCCTTCGCGATCTGGGTTTTACCCCCGTCTCCCTGGCTGATGCCATTGCGGGCGCCCGCGGCGAGAAAGCACTGCCGCCGCGCAGCGTGCTGCTCTGCTTTGATCGGGCGGACGCCGACTTCGTGCGCTATGCCTTCCCCGTGCTCAACCTGCTGGATTATCCCGCCGCCGTGCAGGCCGACGGCCGCAATCTGGCGTCCGAGCCGTCGAGCCTGACGCCGACCCAGCTCGTGAACCTCAGCCGCCGCGGTGCCGGAGTCATCTGCGCAACGCGCCTCCGCCTCTCCTCCGAGGCGTGGGAGAGCGCCCGTGATGCCGGCGGCACGACGCTGCGCGAGCTGATGCGCTCCGAAATCGTCGATTGCCTCCGCAACTTCCGCGAGCTGCTCGGCCGTTGTGAAGTCCTCTCGCTGCCCGAGGGCATCAGCCTTCGCAACAGCTCCCGAGAGCTCGATGCCGCCGGCTGCCGCCTGACCATGGTCGCCGGACTCTCCTCCGCCCAGGCGCCCGGCGCCGCCGTGCTGGAGCGCCGTGACGTGGCCAGCAGCGAGGACTTTGCCGCCATCCTCAGCGGCGGCAGCGCCGAGCGCGAGGCCGATATCCTCAACCGCCTGAAAGACTGCGCCCTGCCGGCCGGCAGTCCCGGCACCCCCGGCTGGCAGCCCATCATGGATGTCGATGCCGAGATCGCGGAGGCAGCAGACCCCGACTTCCTCGATCTGGAGGCCGACGCACCGCCCGTTCCCACCTGCGGGCGCTTGGCCCGCCGACACGGCACCGGAGACTGGATCACCACGAGCTTCGACGCCCCGCTGGTGCCGCGCGACCGCACGCGCGTCGCCGTGCTCGGCTACCACAACTTCAGCAACACCAAAAAGGTGACGGACATGCGCATGCGCACCTCCGAGTTCTGCACCCAGATGCAGTACATCCGCGACGCCGGCCTGAGCGTCATCACGATGCAGGACTTCCTCGAATGGCGGCGAGGCCGCCGCTGCCTGCCCGAGCGCTGCGTGCTCATCACCATCGACGACGGCTGGAAGAGCGTCTACACCGACGCCTACCCCGTCCTCAAAGCCTACGGCTACCCCTTCACGCTCTTTCTCTACACGCGCTACATCGGTGTGCAGGGCGACTCCATGACGAAGGACATGATCCGCGAGATGGCACAAAACGGCGCCACCCTCGGCAGCCACTCCACCAACCACCTCTACCCCAGCGCTTGGAAAAAGGTGCCGCAGGACAGCCCCGCCTATGCGGAGAAAATCCGCGTTGAGATGCTGGATTCGGGGGATCGCCTCGCCGCCCTCTTCCCGCCGTCGCCCTGCTCAACCTACTGCTACCCGGGCGGCTACAACACCCCGCCCATGATCGAGGCCCTCAGCACCTCGCGTTACAAGGCCGCTTTCACCGTGCTGGAGAAAAAGGTCAGTTGCACCGAGCCCGTCTACCTCGTGCACCGCTACATGGTCTTCGGCACACAGCCGGAAATCTTCCGCCGCGCCGTCAACTTTGACGGCAGCGGGAACGCCCCCAAGCAGCGCGCCGCCATTGCCGCCGCGGAGACGAGGGCGCGGGCCTTCTTCCCGGCCGCGTTCCCGAATGCGGGCGGTGCTGCAAGTGTTCCCGGAACGGGATGGGGGGCGTCCAACCCCTCCGCTCCGAGCACAGCACGCGAGGTGTCGGGGCAGGGGCCCCGGGGCGGAGCGGCCTCCGTCGCACCCCGGCCTTCAGCTCAGCACCCCTCCGCGCTGCCGCCGATCCCGACCGATGAGGACATAGCAGTTGATCCCGACGAGGAGGTCGAGGAGGAAGCCGAGACGACGGAGCTTCCGCCATTGCCCGAGTACCCGGAGTTCTGAGCCTTTCGAGGCGCAGATTCCCGCCCCGTTCACCGCGCACGTCTCGGTCTCACGGTCGGCTTCTCGGCGTTGAGGCGGCACGGCGCCGCGGCATCGCAACGAGCCCCCGGCAGCCCGGCCACAGCCGCGCTTTCACCCGCTCAGACGCCCCGGCGCGCTGCGGAAAGGCATATAGCGCGTAAAGGGAGCTCGGCGGATCGCTTCCGTGCCTCTTGGTTCCCAGGTGTTGCTACGTCAACAAGAGAGCCCGCCCCGCCGCAAAGCGACGAGAGCGGGCTCAAAGACGCACAGGAAGACGGAGTAGCTCAGAGCGCTGAGTCCTGAAGGCGTGCGTCAGTACAGCTCAACGATATACTCATCCTCAAACGAGCCGGAGCTGATGCGGACCCAATACACACCGACAACGCGCCCGCGGTACTTGAGGCACTTGTCGTAATCCGGCTCAAAGACAACGCTCTGCCCGGCCGGAACGGAATCGTCCGCGTGCACGAAGGTCGCCTTGATCGGAATCCGATTCTTGTCGCTCAGGGCGCGCCCCTTGGGGGCCGTGCGCGGTGAGGAGGGCAGCTGCCACATCTCCACCTTCGTGCCCTCCGAGAGTCGAGCCCCGGCCGGCGCGTAATAGCTCCAGCCGTCGCCCCACATGTACTCCTTGGGGTAATAGCCGCGCCCCGGGTAGCTGTATCCCACGGACGGGCGAGGCTGGTTGTGCCCGCTCTTGACCCACATCGCCTGAAAATCCTCGATCTTGCCGAAGCCGGTCTTCTCCAGCCCCGGCAGGAGCACCCAGGCGCGGTGCCCGCGCATCTCGCGGTTGTTGTCGCCCGGATCCTCCACGTAGCAGATCACCGTGCGCGCCATCGACATCGTCTTCGTGCTCTCGTAGTTGAGATTGCAATCCGCCGTGAAATCGCCGAGATCGTGTGAGAGGTGCCCGGCGCGCTTGCAGGCCTTTGCCGCCGTTAGAGCGTTGGCGGCAAAGCTCTTGTCGTAACTCACAACCGGCGGCTGCGAGCAGAGGTAGCGCACGACATTGACGCGGTTGATGGCCTCCTGTTGCTCCTTGTCGCAGCCCTTCGGCTTCGTCTCCAGCAGCTGATCGATCTTGGTCAGAATCTCCTTGCGGGACTTCGGGTAGAGCTTTTTCGCGCAGGCCGCCGGGTCCACCAGCGTCTTGATGCCTGCGGAAGCCTTCGCCCCCAGCTTGTCATAGGCGTAGCGCAGCATGCAGATCCGCACCTCCTGATCCCCGATCGGCATCTTCGCCTTGTCAGCGGCCTTCGTCAGGCTGAGGCAGGGGCGGCCCTTGCCGCGCAGCATCCAGTTGATGAACTTGGCATTTTCCTCATCATCCACACCCTCGTTGTTCGCCAGCGCCATGTTGATCACGCGCGAGCAGGCCAGCGCGTACTGCGCGGCATCTCCCTTCACCGCTGAAAGGGGAGCATCGCCGTCGGGATATTTCTCCTCCAGCTTCGGGTACGCCTCACTCAGGAGCGCATCGAGAGCCTCGCCCAGCCCGGCAAAATCATCCTTTTCGCCGTATTCGCGCACCATGCGCAGCAAGGCCTTGCCGTTGGCCGCATTCTTGGCTCCCGCGGGGCTGAGGTCAATCTCCGGCTCTGAGGTTTGGGCCGACGCAGCCTTTCCGGCGGCATCTTCACCCTCATCGTCTGCGTGGAGCGGCATGGTCAGCAACAGCCCCGCCGCCAGAGAAGAGAGAGGAAGCAGGCGGCGGAGTAATCCCGAGCCGAAGAGAGCGCGGCTGCCGGCGTCCTCCCCGGCCCGAGCATCGCGATATGTGACTTTCTGCATATTTTTACCCTTACCACAAGAGCCCCCCGCCTGCAAGCGGAAAAACCGTTCGCGAAGAGAGATTGAGCGCCGTCGCGGCGCGGGATGGTGCGCAGGGGCGGGGCGGACGCCGCCCCTGAGGCCGGATGAGGCCCCTCTCGAGAGGCAGCCCGCTGCGGGATGAGGCGCGCTCCGGCACGACGGAGCTCTCGGGACTCAAAAAGGGTGGCGGCATGGCTCAATAGACTCTTGCCAAAGCCTGTTACCGGGTGTAAAATGGATCGCGTACTATGAGCGAACTTCGTGACCACTTGTTTGATGAAATCCTGCAGGCGCGACAGCGCGTCTACGCCGTCGGAGCCCCCACACCGCTCCAGCGCGTGAATCTGCCCGGCGTCGATGCCGTCATCTACGCCAAGCGGGAGGACCTCGGCCCCATCAAAGCCTACAAGTGGCGCGGCGCCTACAACTGCATGGCCAAACTCAGCCCCGAGCAGCGCGCCAAGGGTGTCGTGGCCGCCAGTGCCGGCAACCACGCGCAGGGCGTCGCCCTCGCCGCCTCGCGCCTCGGCTGCCGGGCCCACATCTTCATGCCGCGCTCCACCCCGGCCGTCAAGCAGGAATCCGTCCGCCAGCACGGCGGCGAACATGTGGAAATCGTGCTTGTGGGCGACTCCTACGATGCCGCCTCCGCCGCAGCTCACGAGTTTGCCGACACCAACCATCTGCCCTTCGTCCACCCCTACGATGACATCGACACCATGGGCGGGCAGGGGACTCTGGCCGACGAAATCATCATGAGCGGCATCGGAGCCTTTGATCGCGTCTACCTGCAAATCGGCGGCGGCGGACTTGCCAGCGGCTGTGCCTGCTGGCTGAGCAAGTTCTGGCCCGACTGCCGCTTCATCGGCGTCGAGGGCGTCAACCAAGCCTCCATGAAAAAGGCCGTAGAGGCCGGGGAGCGCGTCACACTGCCCTACGTCGACGTCTTCTGCGACGGCACCGCCGTTCGCGTGGCGGGCGAGCTCACCTTCCGCCTCTGCCGCGAGCTGCTCAGCGACTACGTCACCGTCACCAACGAAGAAGTCTGCCAGGCCATCCGCTCCCTCTGGAATTCGCTGCGCATCGCCCCCGAGCCCTCGGGCGCCATGGGCCTCGCCGCCCTCGTGCAGGACTGGGAGAAAGGCCGCATCAAGCCCGGTGAAAAATGCCTCGTCATCATCTCCGGCGCCAACATGGACTTCTCGCAGCTCGGCGTCGTCGCCAGCCGCGCCGGTGTCCGCGACACGCACCGCAAGATGCGCTACCTGCGCATCCCGATGGAGACCAAGCGCGGTCAGATCCTCAAGTACCTGCAAAGCATCCCGGAGGGCGTCCTGCTCACCGACGTGCAGTACGGACGCATCCGCGGCGACATCCAGCACCCCGTCTTCGGCGTGCTCGGCACGGACGAGCAGTTCGCGGAAATCGATCGCCGCCTGGCCGAAAAACACCTCAAGGCCACGGACGTGAGCCATGATGACGACGTGCGCTTCCGTATGATCTCCTACGATCGCGTCCTGCTCTCGCACCCCACCTTCTTCGTTATCGAATTCCCGGAGCGTCCGGGCGCCTTCACCGAGTTCATGGCAACCGTCGGCAAATACGCCAACCTCTGCTACTTCAACTACCAGTACTCCGGAGAATCCGTCGGCCGCGCCATGGTCGGGCTTGAGTTTGACTCCGTGGCGGATCGCGACGCCTGCCGCGCGGACGTCGCGAAGCTCATCGGCACAACAATCCAGACCATTCAGGATCTGCCCGACACCGTCCGTCGCCGCGTGCTCGACTCCATGTCTCCGCTCGAGCACACCCAAGAGCGACACCAAGAGCCCACTCCTGATTCCGCCCGCTGATGCAGCCGCCGATCATCCTCGCCTCGCAATCCCCGCGCCGCCGCGAGCTTCTCGCGCGCGAGGGGCTGAGCTTTGAGGTCATCACCCGCGAGACGGACGAAATCAACGACGCGGCCCTGCCTCCCGCAGAAATCTGCGCGCTCAACGCCTCAGCCAAAGCCGAAGCCGTCGCCGCGCAGCATCCCGAGGCCATCGTCATCGGCGCCGACACCCTCGTCTTTCTCGACGGGCAGGCCCTCGGCAAGCCTGCTGACGAGGCCGAAGCCCACGCCATGCTGCGGCGCCTGAGCGGGCGCACCCACAGCGTCTGCACCGCCGTGGCCGTCATCATGCCCGGCGGGGAGCGCCGCGATTTCTGCGACACCAGTCGCGTCACCTTCCGCACTCTTGATGACGCCGCCATCCGCCGTTACCTCAGCCTCGTACACGTACTGGATAAGGCCGGGGCCTACGCCATCCAAGAGCACGGAGACCTCATCATTGAGCGTCTCGACGGAGACTTGGACAACGTCATCGGACTACCTGTTAACCACCTGCTGCGCGTCCTGCGCCTGTAAACACCACCACATACCCTCGCCTCCCCATCATGCTGCCCGTGAAACGACTCTCGACCCTCCTGCTGTCCCTGTTGCTGATCTCCGGCACAGGCGAGGCCGTTATCCCCGCGCCCCAGAGCATCCGACACCAAATCACGGACAGCCCTCCGCCCGAGCAAGACGGCGGCTACATCCTGCGGCTCACGCATGACGAGGCCGGGCAGCCCCGCTGGCAAGTCAGCTCCACGAGCGACTCCGGCTACTTCTACGCCGAGCAAACGCGGCGCCAGCTGGTAGCAGAATACGGCGAGAACCTCCCGCAGACACTCGAAATCGTCGATTATCCCAAATTGGCCTGGCGCGGGCTGCACGTCGATGTCTCGCGCCATTTCTTCACCGTCAGCGAGCTCAAGGCCTTCATGGATCACATGGCCGCACTCAAGCTCAACCGCCTGCATCTGCACCTCACCGACGGGCCGGGCTGGCGCCTGCAAATCAAGGCCTACCCGAAGCTCACACAGATCGGAGCCTGGCGGCGTGAGAATCGCAACCCGGCCTGGTACTGGCCGGACACGCGCATCGGCAACAACTACGCCGAAGTCTACGGCGGCTATTTCACCCAGCAGGACATGCGCGAGCTCATCGACTACGGACGAGAGCGCTTCATCACCATCGTGCCGGAAATCGACATCCCGGGGCACTCCTACGCCGCACTCTGCGCCTACCCCGAGCTGGCCCAAGAGGACTTTGACAAACTCGGCAACGGCCTGCGCGGCTGCGACACCATTGATGTGGATAAACCCTCCACCGAGCACTTCTTCAAAACGGTCTTTGATGAGATCATCACCCTGCTCCCCAAGGGAACACCCATCCATATCGGAGGCGACGAAGTCCCCGAGTATCTCATCTCAACCGAGAAGCAGCGCCTGTGGAGCCAAAATCTCGTGGAGTACCTCGCCGAGAAAGGGCGCAAAGCCATCACGTGGGACGAATCCGCCATCAACGGCGTCACCGGGCAGACGGTCATGCTCTGGCGCGCCGACATGCTCGACACCGTCCTGGCCCTCGGCCTCCCCGTCATCCTCACGCCCAACAGCCACTGCTACTTCGACTTCCCGCAGCGCGACTCCGAGCAAGAGCCCCTGGCCATGGGCAACAAAGTCATCACCCTCCGCGACGTCTTTGACATGAAGCTGCCGGACAACAACCTCGTCGTCGGGCTTCAGGCCAACCTCTGGACAGAATACATCCGCGGCTACGATCACCTCCTATATATGGCCTGCCCCCGCGCCGCCGCCCGCGCAGAGCGGGCCTGGGGGAGACCGCTCTGCGAGGGCGGCGGCGCGGGGG
>ERZ1664509.13-NODE-13-length-17526-cov-9.266499_pt1 | contig 17526 bp, 14 predicted proteins | sample MGYA00575338_ERZ1664509 | MGnify/ENA primary metagenome ERZ1664509 (study PRJEB40874, sample SAMEA4040751) | Gallus gallus | biome: gut; material: content | place: India | collected 2016-01-01 | study: EMG produced TPA metagenomics assembly of PRJEB14491 data set...
GGGGTAAGGGGCAGGGGGGCGGTGCAAAAGGCGGAAGCGGGGGGATCTCGGCGTCCGCGGAGAGGCAGAAGCCAAACGGGAGGCAGCGAACGACCGCCGCTGCCTCCCGTTGAAAACTCAGTCCTCCACGGCGTTGAAGATCGCCAGCTCGGGATCGGTGAAAACACCGTCCTTGCGAATCAGCACGTCGTCAAAGTAAATCTCGCCGCCGCCGTATTCGGGCCGCTGAATGCAGACCAAATCCCAGTGAATGGCCGAGCTGTTGCCGTTGGGCGCCTCGTCATAGCACTGGCCGGGCGTGAAATGGAAGGAGCCTGCGATCTTCTCATCGAAGAGGATATCGCGCATCGGCTTGAGAATGTAGGGATTCACCCCCAGCGCAAACTCGCCGATGTAGCGCGCCCCCTCGTCCGTATCGAGAATCGCGCGCAGCTTCTCCTCATCGCCGTTGCAGTGAGCCTCGACAATGCGCCCCTTCTCGAAGCGGAAGCTCACGCGGTCGAAGGGCACGCCGTGGTAGACCGACGGCGCATTGTAGCTGAGCACACCCTCGATGGAGTCGCGCACCGGCGCCGTATACACCTCGCCGTCGGGTACATTGCAGTCACCCGCGCAGACAATCGCCGGAATCCCCTTGATCGAGAAGCGCAGATCCGTCCCCGGGCCGACGATGCGCACGCGATCCGTCGCCTCCATCATCGCCTTGATTTTCTCCATGCCCGCGCGCAGCTTGCCGTAGTCCGCCAGGCAGCAGCGGAAATAAAAATCCTCAAAAGCCTCGGTATTCATCCCCGCCGCCTGCGCCATCGACGGCGTCGGCCAGGCCAGCACCGTCCACTTGCGCTTGTTGCAGGTCAGATTGCTCGCCGGCAGCAAGTGGCGGCTCACCAGCTTCATGCGATCAGCCGGTACATCAGCCGACTCGAAGGTGTTCTGATCAGCGTAGAGGCAGATGTGCACCTGCATATCCTCGGCGCGCTGCAGGCGGTAGCGCCCCTCCAGCTCATACTGCTCCTCCGTGGCGCCCATCTGCATCTCGCGGCTGAGCACCCCGTGGCTGATGTCGAGGTGCGGCAGGCCGCCCGCCTCGCGCACCGCGCGAATCAGCTCCACCACCATCGCATCGGGAATATCCTGCATGCGCAGATTCACATGCTCACCCGGCTGCACACGCACCGAGTAGCCCACAATCTGGCGGGCCAGCAGTTCATAGCGCGGATCCTTCATAAGCGTATCATTCGTCCTTGTTTGAGAAAAAGCCCTCGGGCGCTCAGTGCTGCGCCGGGTTGAGAATCGCCAGCTCCGGATCCGTGAAGATACCGTCCTTGCGCACCAGCTCGCCATCAAAGTACATCTCGCCGCCGCCGTAGTCCTTGCGCTGGATGCAGACGAGATCCCAGTGCACCTGCGAGCGGTTGCCGTTGTCGCAGTTCTCGTAGGCCTGACCGGGCGTGAAGTGGAAGGAGCCCGCAATCTTCTCGTCGAAGAGAATGTCGCGCATCGGCTGCAGCACCTCGGGATTCACCCCCAGTGCGAACTCGCCGATGTAGCGCGAGCCCTCATCCGTGTCCAGAATCTTGTTGAGAGCCGCCGAATCGCCGTTGCACTCGGCCTTCACAATCTTGCCGTCGCGGAAGGTCAGGCGGATGCCGTCGAAGGGAATCCCCTGATACACCGTCGGCGCCGTGTAGAGAATCGTGCCGTTGACCGAATCGCGCACCGGCGCCGTGAACACCTCGCCGTCCGGAATATTCAGCTCACCGGCGCAGGAAATCGCCGGCATCCCCTTGATGGAGAAGCTCAGATCCGTCCCCGGCCCCTTGATCTGCACGCGATCCGTGCGCATCATGCGCTCCGCGAGGCGATCCATCGCCACCTTCAGCTTGTCGTAGTCCGCCAGGCAGCAGCGGAAATAAAAGTCCTCGAAGGCCTCCGTGCTCATCCCGGCCCCTTGCGCCATCGCCGGATTCGGCCAGCGCAGCACGCACCACTTCGTGTGGCAGACGCGCTGATTGTGCACCGCGCTCAGGTGTTTCTGCGCCAGCTTCATCTTCTCCGCCGGCACCCCCGAGAGCTCAAAGCTGTTGTAGCCGCCGCGGATAGCGATGTAGGCGTCCATCGCCTTCATCTCCGCCAGCTCAAAGCCGGCGATCGACTCGTACTGAGCATCCGTCGCCCCGGCGAACATCTCGCTCGTCACGCGCGCGTGGCGCAGGTTCACGTGGGGGCAGCCGCCGGCCGCGCGCACCGCGCGAATCAGCTCAATGGCAATCTCATCAGGTGCATCAATAATCTCCAGCAGAACGTGCTCGCCCGGCTGCACACGGCAGGAATGGCGAATCAGGCTCTGCGCCAACTGCGTTGTGCGAGGGTCTGTCATATGCGTAAAATCAGGTAAAACGAAAATCAGAGAAAAGTTCCGTGAAAGGAATCCGTCGCGGGTGTCGCAGGGAAGAGCGCCGCCACCCGAGCGGCCTCAGCAGGGAGTCGTCAGATACTGAAGCGCCTCGCGCATGTCCTCCGGCGTCACCTGCTGCGAGAGAACCGGCTGGCCCAGGCGGCGCAGCAGCACGAAGCGCACCGACCCGCTCACGAACTTTTTATCATGGGCCACCAGCTCCATCACGCGATCCGGCTGCACATCCCGCGGCAGCACCAGCGGCAGCTCCAGCGCTTTGAGCACGCGGAGCAGCTCCTGCTCCTCCGAAGGCGAGAGCCCCGCATAGCGGCGCGAGAGAAACAGCGCCGCACGCATCCCGAGGCTCACCGCCTCCCCGTGCAGCAATTCGCCCAGCGGCACCGCCGCCTCAATCCCGTGCCCGATCGTGTGCCCGAAGTTCAGGAAGGCGCGCACGCCGCGCGTCTCGCGCTCATCCTCCTCCACCACGCGCGCCTTGATCTCGATATTATCCGCCATCATGCGCGGCAGCTCCTCAATCGTCGTCAGCGTAAAGCCGAGGGGCAACTCATCCGCCAAGCGGCTCAAATCCTGCAAGAGGCGCGGCTTGCGAATCGCCGCATGCTTCACCATCTCCGCCATACCCTCGCGCATCACGCGCGGCGGCAGCGACGTCAGCGTGATCGGATCTGCCACCACGAAACGGGGCTGGCAAAACGAGCCGACGAGGTTTTTGCCTGAGGGCAAATCCACCGCCGTCTTGCCGCCCACCGAGCTGTCCACCTGCGCCATCACCGTCGTCGGCACCTGCACAAAGGGAATCCCGCGGTAATAAATCGACGCGATGAAGCCGGCCATGTCGCCGACCACTCCGCCGCCGAGCGCCACCACGAAAGACGAGCGATCATGCCCCTCCGCCACCATCTCCGAAACCAGCGTCTCCACCGTGTGCAGATTCTTGCTCTGCTCCCCGGCCTCAAACACATGCAGGCTCGACGTCAGCCCCGCATCCTCCAGACTCGCCAGCACCCGCGACGCATAGAGCGGGCAGACCTGCGAATCCGTGATGACGGCCGCCTTTCCCTGCATGCGCTGGCGCGCGCAGAGATAGCCGACAGAATCCAGAGCCCCGTTAGACACATGCACATCATACGACCGCTCGCCGAGAGACAGGGAAATGGTAGGCATGCCTGCATTCTACACACTGCCCCCGAGTGAATCAAGGCGTTATTCTGCCATGAATTCCACTCCATCTGAGACTTGTCGCCTAAGCGCGGAGCCTCCCCTTGCCGCTCTCCGGCGCTGCTGCGATCCCTCCGTTGCGGCGCCTCGGCTCCCGGGTGTTCGTCCCTCGTCCTCCTCTCCGCGCCTACGTCCTGCGGATTGAGTGGGCCGTATTTCGGGTCCGGCGGCGAGCTCGGGGCCCCGAGACTCCGAGGTTTCGGTGGCAGAATGTTCGGGTTGTCCAGCCGTGCTGCGGTTCAGCGATTCGCAATGAGGCGTCCGTCCGTGCGGCCGTCCGTCTGTCCTGCGGTTCGTGATTTCGGGACTTCGAGCCCCTCGTCTCAGCGGAGCTGCTCGCTCTTCAGAAGCCGCGGCAGCAACTCCTCAATCAGCCCCTGCAGGCGGGCGTCCGCCTCCTGCTCGCCCTGCGGATCATCCGGGCGGTAAGAGCTGCCGACCTGGAAGTAGGCCCAGCGCTGCACCTCACCCCTTGTGATGCGATCCACGATGTCGAACAGCGTGCGCTGCAGGTGCGTGGCGCAGACATGACTGTGCCCCACGAAGACGTAGTAGTGCACGTGGCAGAGGCGTTGCTTTTGCTCGCCCTCGCCGCGAATCGTCGTCGACGTCAACCGCGTGAAGGTCACCGAACGACCGTCCGCCAGCTTCAGCTCGCGCTTCGAGCTGCGCAAATTCAGGTGCCCCTGCGCCGGCAGACAGCGCTCCGGGCGATGAATCGACGAGTTCATGTCGTTGCCCGAGAAAATCACCGAGACCAGCACCGCTCCGGGGCTCAGCTCCCCCGTAATCGGATTGATGCGCTGATAGATCGCCTTGCTGAAGCGCGTGTCCGCCGCCAAGATGGCGCGCTCCTCCTCGCTCTCCTGCGTGCGCGTGCCGTACCAGCCGTCGAGCTCAAAGCCCGTCGGCAGCTGCCCGCTGATGGCCGACTCGCGAATCTTTGCATCAAAGGGCAGCAGCCAAGTCAGCACAATCGCGCCGCCAAGCAGCAGCGCCGGGCAGAAAGCCCGCAGCACCCCCGCCCAACCACTTGAGGCTCGGCCCGTGCCGGAGACTTCCTCGCCGATGCAGCTGCCCGTTTCATTCGGTGCAGCCGCTGCATCAGCTCCATTTACTCCCTTCGCCCCCGCAGCAAGCGGCTCTGCGCAGACCGGCGTCTCATCGCCGCCCTCCTGCTCAGCAGAGGCATCAGGCGTCGCCTCGGCCTCGGCAGCGCTCGACGGCTCCGCCGACGGCATCCCCGCGGCTGCCCCCGCGATGGCGGCGTCCGCCGCTCCGGCTTGTTCAGCGCCCTCCTCGCCGTGGCGCCTTCTCACCACGCGGCGGCGGTTCTGCCAGAGCCACTCACCGGCCAGCAAACTGTGCAGCAGTACCAGACACACCAGACTCGCCGGGAAAAAGAACAGCAGCCCCGACCAGTCATGCCAAGTCTGCCCCGCAAAAGCCGGGCTGATATACTCCGCACAGATGAAAATGCTCGCCACGCGCACGGCATTGGCCACAATCGAAATCGGAATGGCGGAGAGCCCCAGCAGCAGACGCTTCCAGAGACTCAGCCCCTCGGCCAGATAGCCCCAGGCCGCCGAAATCATGATGAGCGCCATCAGCGAGCGCATCCCCGAGCACCCGCCCGCAATGTTGAAGGAATCCCACTGCCCGGAAACCGAGCTCACATTCGTGCCCTCGAGCACCGTCTCCACCCCGAAAAGCCCCGCCAGCCAGTGAGAGCCCTCAGCCGCCAGCAGCTGCATGCCCACCGTCGCCTGCTGGAAGCCCGGCAGAGGAATCGCCAGCCAGAGGAAAAAACAGGGGAAGGCGCAGTGCAGCGCCGCCCGCCGCCCCAGCGCACACCAGATCAGCCCGCTGAGCAAAAAGGGCAGGGCCCCCCAAGCCACGCGCGGCTGCTGCGAGCGCACCGCCACCATGCAGAGCAGCGCGCCGAGCAGAATCACCCAGAGCCCGTGCAGACTCCCCGGACTCCCGCCCGGCGAGCGCTTCGGCAGCGTCCCCCAGGCGTGAAGGAAGAGATAGGCCGCAAAGACCGGCACCAGCCCGCCATGCTCATAATCGTTCTCCTTGTTCCAGGCCGAGAGCAGCCAAGCGCAAGCCCCCTTCGTCCCCTCCACGTAGGCCGGGTAGAGCCAGAAAAAGAGCAGCAGAATCAGCAAATAAACCGCAATACCGATGTTTTGAGCTGACAGTAAACGGAATAGAGGCTTTTTAACGAGAGAGGGAGCTTGTTCCATGGTAAAAAAATCGCCGTCGGCGTGCTTTTAGTATTGCTATTTTCTCCAAAATGTCAAGAATAGACGGCGCATACTTCCCCCATCAACAGCATATGAAAATCATCAGCGGAACTGCACATCCCCAACTGGCACAGGGCATCGCCAACGAACTCGGCCTCCCGCTCTGCGACGCCATGGTCAACACCTTCCCGGACGGCGAAAGCTTCGTCCAGATTGAGGAGTCCATCCGCGGCGAAGATGTCTTCATCATCCAGCCGACCTGCCCCCCGACGAACCACAACCTCATGGAGCTGTTGGTCATGGTGGACGCTGTCCGCCGTGCGAGCGCGAGCCGCATCACCGCCGTGATGCCCTTCTACGGCTACGCCCGCCAGGACCGCAAAGACAAGCCCAGAGTCCCCATCACCTCCAAGCTCGTCGCCAACCTGCTCACCGCCGCCGGCGTCAACCGCGTGCTCACCATGGACCTGCACGCCGCCCAGATTCAGGGCTTCTTTGAAATCCCCGTCGACCACCTCGTCTCCGTCCCCGTGCTCATCCGCCACCTGCGCGAGAACTACGTGAAGGACCTCAACAACCTCGTCGTCGTCTCGCCGGACATCGGCGGCGTCAAGAACGCCAAGAGCTATGCGAACCTGCTCGGCACCCAGCTTGCCATCGTCGCCAAGCAGCGCCTCTCCGCCACGGAAGTCGACGCCCACGCCGTCATCGGTGACGTCGCCGGCAAGGACGTGCTCATGGTCGACGACATGACCGAATCCGGCGGCACCCTCTGCGCCGCCGCCGCCGTCCTCAAGGAGCACGGCGCCGCCCGCATCTTCGCCGGCGTCTCCCACGGCGTGCTCAATGACAAAGCCCGCGAGCGCCTGCGCAACAGCCCGATCGAGCGCCTCCTCTGCTCCGACTCCGTGCCCATGGCATGGGGTGAGCATGTCGACACCGTCAGCATCGCTCCGCTCTTCGCTCAGGCCATTCGCAGCATCCACGACAACTCCTCCGTCACACATCTCTTCGAGGTCTGATGCCCGCGCGCTAACCGTTGGGTGAGACGGCACCGCCCGCCTCACCGACGCCTGCGCCCGTAACCTTCAAAGCAACGCCGCCTTCCTGCGAGAGAAGGCGGCGTTTTTGTGCCCGAGGCGCGCGCACGGCTCCGGCGGGTGAATAGACGAACACACGGATGAGCAAACAGGTGGGCTCGCGGGTGGGTGCGTGCGGAGCCTGCGACACGGCAGGGGGTGCGGACTGCTGCGTGGGGCTGCGCGGCCCGAGCCATACGCAGCCTCGCAGCACCCGAGACGGGCCCACCGAAGCGAACGGAGCCGCGGCGAACCCAAGCGAGCCCCTGACGGAACGCTGCGGGAATCTGCGCCCCGCGCACCCTCAACTGCATCTCCGAGGCAGTGACCTGCCGGAAAGAGCGGAGGCCTCTGCGAGAACTCCGAGAGACCTTGGCGGGAAAACTCGGCGGCAACTCCGTAGAGTCGCCGCCGAGACACCCACACGTGAGCTTTCAGCTCCCCTTGCGGTCGCGAATCGCCTTGAGCTGCTCGCGGCACTCTTGCAGCAACTCCGGCTGCGTCGGCGCCAAATCGCGCTGCTCCGCCACATCATCGCCGAGATGATACAGGCGCTCCGGCTGCCCGCGCCAAGGCTCCACATATTTATACAGCCCCATGCGCAGCGCGAGGCGATTGCTCGCCTGCTCCACCAGGAAGCGGCGCCCCTGCGCCTCGCGGCCCAGCAGAGCCCCGAGGTGCTGCTCGCTGTCGGGCATCGAGCCCTCGGGCACCTCCTGACCCACCAGAGCCGCCAGCGTGCGCCCGAGATCGATCTGACTCATCAGCGCCGCCGAGCGCCCGGGCGCCACCTTGCCCGGCCACCAGACAATGAAGGGCACGCGCGTGCCGCCCTCCTCAATCCCGTACTTGCCGCCCGAGAAAGGAGCCGCCGGCCGGTGAGCGCGGCAAGCCTCATCCGACCCATCGCGATAACCGTCATTGATCACCGGCCCATTGTCGCTCGTGAAAATCAGCAGGCAGTCATCGCCGTAGCCCGCCTCCTCCAGCGCCGCGCGAATGCGCCCCAGCGAATCATCCATCTGCACCGTCACATCACCGCGTATCCCCAGAGCACTCTTGCCCTTGAATCGGCGGTGCGGATCGCGCGGCACGTGAATGTCATTCGTGCAGAAATAGAGGAAAATCGGCTTGCCTGCGCTCTCGCGGATAAAGCGCACCGCCTCCTCCGTAATCGTGTCGGCCAAGTCCTGATCCTTCCACAGCGCCGCGCGACCGCCGCGCATGTGGCCGATGCGCGAAATCCCGTCCACAATCGTGCCTGCGTGCTGCTGATTGACCGGGCGCCCCCAGGGCTTGAGCAGCTCGGGATGCGTCTCCGCCGTCTGCTCCTCCGTGAAGCGGAACCCCGGCTTGTAGCTCACCTCGATGGGATCCGCCGGATCCAGCCCCACAACCTCCCCGTCGCGCAGATAGACACAGGGAACGCGGTCCGCCGTCGCCGCCATGATGAAGGACTCATCGAAACCCACCTCGCGCGGCCCGGGGGTAATGCGCGCATTCCAATTCGTCGGCGCCTTGCCGCGCCCCAGCCCCAGATGCCACTTGCCGAAGGCACCCGTGCGGTAGCCCGCGCGCTGCATCATCGCCGGCAGCGTCATCGCCTCCTGCTTCGTCGGCAGAATCAGCTTCGCATCACCGGGGAGAACCCCCGTGCCGCGCTGCCTCCATGCGTACTTGCCCGTCAGCAGAGAAAAGCGCGACGGCGTACACACCGACGTCGTGCTGTGCGCATCCGTAAAGAGCAGCCCCTCCTGCGCCAGTCGATTCAGATGAGGGCAGGGCACCTCCCGGCAGCCATAGGCTGACGTATCATTGTACCCGAGGTCATCCGCGAGAAAAATCACCACCGCCCGAGGCTTGTCGGGCAAAGACTCCGCCGGCGACGCTGCCGGCGACGGCTGCTGAGGCATCTCCGCCGCCAGAAGCACCGAGCTCAGAACGGGCAGAAGCCGAGAGATCCATCGTACCATGCACCCATTCTACAGAACAGGCCGCGCCCCTGCAAGCCCAAAACAGTGGACTCGAGCTGTTTTGTTGAAACCGTTATTTACCCCAGTGGCGTCACGACATCGTTATTCACCCTCACTTTGAGACCTTGCATCAGCCTCCGGCGATAGATTCGTCGGTTGAGAAAAAAGCGCTGCCGGAGCTTTGCTAAGAGGTAGGGGACATCCTGCAAACCGCATGCCTTGCTGACGATTCGCTGAATGGATGCGTTCATCGACTCGATTTTTGCGGAGTTCATCCTGCATCTGATCGTGTTGAGGATGTCGGGAAGAGCCTTGGCCACACCCCTTGCAAATCGCACGATTCGGCTGATTTTCGAAGCGATAGCCATTCTCACCCAACGGATCATCGACCACGTGGCGACGCGTTCATGACGTTGCCGAAAGACCGCTCGTAGCTCTTCTTTGAGAGTGTAAGCGGTGTAGAGCTTGCGATTGCGCGCCATGAGAGTTTACCTTCGCCGCTTGCATCCAAGTTCTCAGGGCTCTTGAGCAACAGATAACGCGAGTTCCTCAGGAGCTGCAAGTCTGCGTAGGAGGCCCCTTTGATGGCTGCCCTTCTCATTTTGTCGACGACGCCGTTCATGTTGGCTATGAGGTGATAAGGGTCGTAACATATCCGAATATCGGAAAAGTTCGCCAGAGCTGAGGCAAGGGAGGCGTTTCCTCGATCGATGCCGATGCAATGGATGGATTGCCGCTGCTGGGCTGAGAGAGATTTGAAGAAGCCGTCAAGCGCCGTCCTATCTTTACCTGGGGCCATGTAAAGCGGTTCCCCACTGCGGGCATTGACGACCAAGGTTACAAAGCCACAAGTCGGCCCAAGTTATTTCTCATCAACGACTATGGACTCAAGACCGTCTTTCGTCGGCTCCGGTTGTGATTGCTTGAGCACCTCCCTGTCAATGCGTCTGACGGTTGAAGCATCGATTCCGTACTTGTAGCCTAAGCTCGCAGCCGGCGCATAGACGAACTCGGCCGAGACCGTCTGCATAAAGGAGCGCGTGAAGTGCATCGTAGGGTGGAAGCTGGGCGGTCGAAGCGATGAGAAACGACCGCAGCTTGGACAAGCACCACAATATACCTCAGCATGTAAAGTGACCTGCCTGCCTTCGATGGGCAAAGCTTGTGCGTAAGTCTCTCTCCTAGAGTTTTTTATTAACCTCTTAGAGCAGTGAGGACATAAAAATTAGTATCTTTGGTCAATTACCAGCTTGACCTCGATGCTCTTTTCAGCAACAATAGCGGTGCTGACTCTCCAGCCTTGACCTCCGTATAAAGAGTTTACCATAAAGTCATTGTAGCAGGTGCTACAATGGGAGGCAAGACTGGGGAGTCAGTTTTTTTGTTTGCCGAAGGCCTCCTGTAGCTCAACAAAACAGCTCGAGACCCAAAACAGGTGCGCCGAGAAGCGCAGAACCGCGCACCCCATCACTCCACCCGATCCGTATCCTCCTTGCAGAGGCGAATCAGGCAGGCAATCATCAGCCCCCAAACCGTGCTGATGGAGAGAATCATCGTAACAATACCGGCAAAAGTCATGAAATCGGAATGCGGTCAGATTGTTTTTCAAGCTTGCGCTTGTGCAGGTAGCGCGACGTGCGCACCACGAAAGCCATGAACACCCCCGTCAGAAACACCCAAGCCAGCGGAACCAGAGCCCCCGGCTCGGCATTGAGAATATTGCGAATCTGCGGGCAGAGCGTCACAAAGGCATTCTGATACACCCACGACGCGAAAATCGCAAAGAGAATCAGCGGCGTCACCCAGTTGAGCACAAAGCCCAGCGCCCGCGGAATCGGCAGCAGAGCCCCGCGCTGCAACTCGCGCAGCCCGCTCTTCGTCCCCCAGATGAAGCGGAAAATCACCAGATACATCGTCGTGATGATGTAGAGGAACATCGTGCCGATCCAGAAATCCATCGTATCGAGCGCCATCATCCCGTCGCCCGTGAACCAAGAAACAATCAGCGCACCGCCCGTCATCAGCAGCGCCACCAGCGTCGTGCTCTGCGTGCGGCGCAGATTCCAAAACTCCTCCATGAACGCCATCGCCGGCTGCAACAGAGAAATCGAACTCGTAACCGCCGCCAGCGACAGCAGCGCAAAGAACAGCGTCCCGAAAAACTGCCCGCCCGGCATCCCCGCAAACACCTGCGGCAGCACATTGAAGCCCAGACCAAAAGTGCTCGCCCCGGCCGCCGCCGCCACACCCAGCAGCGACACCGTCGCCGGCACAATCATCATGCCCGCAATCCCCACCTCCACCACCTCATTGGCCGCATTCGCCGTCAGCGAACCCAGCGCAATATCGTGGCCGCGGGGCACATAGCTCGCATAAGTGCAAATCGTGCCGAACCCGATCGAAAGAGAGAAAAAGATCTGCCCCGCCGCCGTAATCCAGAGCTGCGGATTCATGAGACTGCGGCCGAGCGATATGCGGCGCTCCTCCACGCGCGCCTGCGGATACGCCTCCTGCGTGCGCGCGATAATCTCGCGGCGCTGCTCCGGCGTCGCCGTGTGCGGCACCATATTCACCGTCTTCTCCATGCGCACCCCGTCCTGCTCAGACACCGCCACCAGCATCGTCTTGGCCGGATTCCACATATAGCCCAGCCCCTCATTCACATTGCGCTCCGGGTGCGTCGCATCGGGCGTGCCCAGCGTCAGCACGCGCACCATCACGATAATCGCCGTGAGCAGCAGCACCGGGATACTCCACTTGCAAAACCACTCAATCCCCTTCGTCACCCCGCGGTACACCAAATACAAATTGAGCAGCAGAGCCAGCGCAAAGAAAATCAGCAGCGTGCTCTGCCCCGGCTCAAACACCGCCCCGTTGTGAGACGCCCCCACGAAGCGCGAGAAAAACGCGCTGAACTCCTCCGTCGAGCTCAGATTCAGATCCCCCGCCGCCATGTGGTAAGCGTAGCCCAGCGTCCAGCCCTCCAGATACATGTAGTACATGCTGATACTCAGCGGAGCCAGCACCGCGAAAATGCCGAGATATTTCCACGCATGCGAATGCGTGATCTGATAAAAAATCGACGCCGTCGAATGCGCGCCGTAGACACCGCCGCGGCGCCCCAGCGTCCACTCCACCCACGAGAGCGGAATCCCCAGCAGCAGGAAAGCCGTGAAATAGGCAATCATGAACGCCCCGCCGCCGTACTGGGCTGCCAGCCCCGGGAAGCGCAGGAAATTGCCGAAACCGATGGCACTGCCGGCCACGGCGAGAATCACGCCGAGCTTGGAGTTCCAGTTTTCAGAAGCCTTGCGGGATGGCATAGGCAGCATCATACCATCTCAGCGCTCCATGTCAAGCCCATAGAGCAAAGGGACAGCAGGTGGCAAGGGAACGTCACGCTCGCCGTGCGACGGGGGCAGGCCCCACAGGGCAGCGGCGACAGCACAGCATGGAGGCCCTCTCGGGCAGGGCAGGGGAGCGCCCATCCTGTAAAACTGAAGCGCGCGGCCACCCTGCGGTAGCCGCGCGCCTGACTGCGGGAAATCAGAGAGAAGAGGGGCAAAGAGCCCCGGCAACTCAGATCTTGCCGAAGAGGGTCTTGCCCTCGGAGAGCAGATCGGAGGCAGCGATCTTGAGGCGATCGCAGATACCCTGCTCACCCTTCTTCAGGTAGGAGCGCGGGTCGTAAACCTTCTTGTTGCCCACCTCGCCGTCGATCTTGAGCATGCCGTCGATGTTCTGGCACATGTGCATCACGATCGGCTTCGAGAACGCATACTGCGTATCCGTGTCGATGTTCATCTTCACCACGCCGTAGGAGATAGCCTCGCGGATGTCGCAGAGGTCGGAGCCGGAACCGCCGTGGAAGACCAGGCGCATATCCTTGCCGTACTTGTCCATCACAGCCTTCTGGCCGTCGCGGAGAATCTTGGGCTCCAGCTTCACGGCACCGGGCTTGTAAACGCCGTGCACATTGCCGAAGGTAGCGGCCAGCATGAACTCGCCGATGCCGTTGAGCGTCTCGTAGGTGCGCAGCATATCCTCCGGAGAGGTGTAGAGCTTGGCAGCGTGCTGGCCGGAGTTGTCAACACCGTCCTCCTCACCGCCGACAACACCGATCTCGATCTCGAGAACGATACCGACCTCGGCGCACTCCTTGAGCATCTGCTTGGAGATCTCGAGGTTCTGAGCCATCGGCAGAGCCGAAGCGTCGAGCATGTGAGAGTTGAAGAGCGGACCCTGACCGGCGGCGATGCGCTTCTTCGACTCAGCGATGAGCGGGCGCAGGAAGCTGTCGATCTTGTCGGCCTGGCAGTGGTCGGTGTGCAGAGCAACCAGCACATCATACTTCTCGGCGAGGCGATGCACGGCCTCAGCCAGCACGATAGCGCCTGTGGCGGAATCCTTCACCGCCGTGCCGGAGGCGAACTGGCCGCCACCGAGAGAAATCTGAATGATGCCATCGGACTTGGCCTCGGCGAAAGCCTTCAGCGCGCCGTTGATGACCTCGATCGTGGTGACATTGACGGCGGGATAGGCGTAGCCCTGCTCCTTAGCCGTGTTGAGCATCTTGATGTACTGTTCTTGAGTTGGTACAGGCATGATCTGAATGGGGTTAAATGTTGAGTGTGCCGCGCACACCCTTTGCGGCTGCATTTTAGCGCGCGGCGACCTGTTTGGCAAGCAGAAATTGTGAGCGGCAACCGCAAAAGCCGCGAGGCTCACCCCGCATCCGGGATGAGCCTCGTCTTCCAAGCGTACGGGGGATAGGACTCGAACCTACGACCTCCACCATGTCAAGGTGTTGCTCTACCAACTGAGCTACCTCCGCTTGTGGGAATGGGCAGGGATGGATTCGAACCATCGAAAGCAAACGCTAGCAGATTTACAGTCTGCCCCCTTTGACCGCTCGGGAACCTACCCATTTCTGTTTTGCAGGCCACCGAGGTGGCGTGCGGGGGCATTATACACGCCGCCGATGAGCTTTGCAAGCTTTTTTTTACATTTTTTGCTCGGAAAGCGATTTTTTTGCCTTCGCGTTGCCGCAGGCCGCCCGGGCAAAGCCGAGGCCGAGCAGCACGAGGCCCAGCGAAAGCAACTGACCCTGAGTGACTCCGAACCACACACCCGCGTCGGGCTCCTTGAAGCACTCCGTCGCGATGCGCGCCGCTGCGTAGACAAAGCAGAAGATCGCGCAGAAGGTGCCGGCCGGCGCATCCTTCCACTTCAGGCGCACGATGATGAGCACGAGGAAGAGCAGGAGGCCCTCGCCCGCCGCCTCAAAGAGCTGGCTGGGCCAGCGGCAGCTCAGGAAGGGCTCCACCGCAGCACGCACCGTCTCGTTCGTGCGGCAGAGATCGATGAGCATGCTCGTCGACGTGATCGGCGCATCCGTGCCTCCCGACGCCTGCGCGGCAAACACCGCCTCGCGCAGCTGCGGCAGATCCATCGAGTAGAGCTCTTGCGGAAACTTCATCGCCAGCGGATTGTCCGGCGAAGTCACCCGGCCGAAGAGCTCGCCGTTGATGAAATTGGCCAGACGGCCGAAGAAAAGCCCGATGGGCGCCACAATCGCCAGACCGTCGAGCACCCCCGGGAAGGAAAGCTTGTGGCGCCGGGCGTAGACCAGAGCCACCAGCAGCACCCCCAGCATGCCGCCGTGCGACGCCATGCCGCCCTCCCACACGCGGAACACCCACGTCGGGTCCTCGAGAAAACCGCTCAGCCCCTGCTCCGGGAGCCAGTAAAAGAAAAACTCGCCCAGGCGCCCGCCGACGAGCACCCCGAGCAGGCAGACCCAGGTGATGAAATCGCCGAGCTTGTCCGCCGGCACGCAGTAAAGGCGGCGGCGCGAGAGCTGCAGCAGAGCCCAGTAGCCCAGCAGAAAGCCGCAGACGTAGGCCAGCCCGTACCAGCGCACGGAAAGCGGCGTGCCGGGAAACTCCACCAGAACCGGATTCAGACTGTGAACGTATGTGGCAAGCGCAATCATGACGCGAGAGCTTATAACACAGCCCGCCCGCTCCCGCAAGGCGAAAATGGGAGGCTTCCCGCCACCCGACCTCCGCCTCGCCTCCCCTCCCGCCGCTCGGCCGGTGGCCTCTCGGCTCATCGGCCCAGGCACGCGCAGGCCGACACGAGGCTGAATAGAGCGCGTTGGCGGATGCGCGCGTACGCGCGTTCACATGCGCGTACGCGCACATGGACGCGAATACGTAACAAAAGTGCCCACCCTTTCAAAAAAAATGAGCCTGCGGCAAGATTCTTCTCGCCAAAGGGCTCCCCCCTGTGGTATATAAGTACCACACATCTGACTTTCTGCCATGAAAAACATCTTTGTGACCGCCATGACCGCCGTGCTCTGCGGTGCCACCCTCCTCAACGCTGAAGACATCGTCAAGCTTCGCGTGGGCCTTGCGGACAATGCGCCGAAGACGCTCGCTCCCCAGCTCGTCAGCCTTCCCCAGACCGGAAGTCTCAGCGCCGGCAAGCGCAGGGATGTCGTTGATTCATGGTACGTGATCAACGTGCCCGTCGAGTTCACCGGCACCGTTGCCGCCGGCTCCAAGGAAAAGAGCGCCTGGGTGACGGATGTGACGCTGCGCCTGCACCTGCGCATCGAAGGGCGCGACGGCAAACCCGTCACCCTCAACAAACTCATTGCCCTCACGGACGTGCAGCTGCGCACCGCCTCCGGTGACAAGGGCGTCTACAAGGGCAGCTACAACATCGGCCTCTTCCTGCCCCAGCGCAGCTATGAGATGCTGGCCGGCAGCGAGAAAGCCAAGCTCAAAGTCGTCGCCTACGCCGTCGAAGCCTCCTTCAACGGCGCCGCCTGCAGCCTGCCCAAGGACGGCAAGGCCGAGATGCACGACACTTCCCTCAAGCTGAGGCCCACCTGGTACAAGCGCACCCCCTCCAAGGCCAGCTCGGCCAAGATCTACGCCATCTCCGAGACCCCCTTCGCTCCGTTCTACGGAGCCGCCTACCCTCGCCCGAACCCGATCTACGGCGCCCCTGCCGCCGATGAAACCGTCTTCGGCAACAACAGCGCCGGAGATGACAGCTCTGATGCGGAGTCCTGACGGCGCGGAACAGTCCGCTTCTTAACCCCCCCCCTATCCGGAAGATACGATATGGCTGATTTCAAAACAACAGTCGCCCTGGAAATCGGAGCGCAGAGCGTGAGCATGGCGGTCTTCACCCCCGCCGGCAAGGGCTTCGCCCTCTCCCGCTACGCCCGACGCGATGTGCTGCTCGACCCCGTGGAGGAGGGCATGCGCATCGACTACGTCAGCAACGCCATTGGTGAAATGGTGGAAGAACTCAAGGTGCGAGGTCACGACGTGCGCAACGTCGTCTCGGGCCAGCAGGTCTTCATGCGCTTCATCAAGCTGCCCGCCCTCGACATGAACGACCTCTCCGAGCAGGTCGGCTACGAGGCCCAGCAGCACATCCCCTTCCCCATCGACGACATCGTCTACTCCTACCAAGTGCTCTCCGAAAGCAGCGAGGGAGAGCATGAAGTCCTGCTCGTCGCCATCAAGAAGGACGTGCTCGACAGCCTCAACACTCAGGTGGAGAGCAACAGCCTGCACACGCGCAGCGTCGATTGCTCCATCACCTCGCTCTACAACGCCTACCGCGTGAGCTACCCCGGGGATACCGATCCCGTCGTCATCCTCGACATCGGCGCCAAGACCACCGACATCATCTTCTCGGAGAACGGCCGCTTCTTCACCCGCTCCGTCACCGCCGCCGGTTCCTTCGTCACCAACTCCATCTCGCGCGAGTTCGGCATGAGCTTCCGCGATGCGGAAAAATTCAAGATCGAGCACGGCCAAATCTCGCTGGGCAACGGCCATACCGACTCCATGAGCGAGGAAGACGCCGCTCTGGCCACCGTCATCCGCACCGCGATGAACCGCCTGAGCTCCGAAGTTCAGCGCACCATCAACCACTACCGCGCGCAGTACAAGGGCAATCCCCCCGTCAAGGCCTACATCTGCGGCGGCGGCGCCCGCATCCCCTACGCCGTCGAATTCCTCCAGTCCGCCCTCAACCTGCCCGTTGAATTCCTCAACCCGCTGGCCGCCTTCTCCGTCGGCAGCAAGGTAGACACCGAAGCGCTGGAGATGGACGCCCTCTGCCTCGGCCCCGTCGCCGGCGCCGCCGTCACCGGTGCCAAGTGCGGCGAGTTCAACATCGACCTCGTGCCGACGAGCGTCGGCAAAGAGCGCGCAGAAAAGCAGCTCATCCCCTGGGCCGTCGCCGCCGGCATCATCGCCGTCGCCGGAGCCGGACTCTACGCCTATGCGGCGAACAGCCATCTGGACGGCGTGCAGAAGGAACTCAGCATAGCCGAGCGCGACAGCCGCAGCGTCGACCAGATCAAGCGCGAGGCCGACAGCTCCCTCTCGCGCTTCCGCAGCGCCGAGAAGCGTGTGGAAGAGCTCAACGCCCTCAATGCCCAGCGCAAAGTCTACGCCGCCCTGCTGCGCCAGATGGCCGATCGCACCTCCTCCTACAAGTTCTGGCTCACCGAGTTCTGCCCGCTGCCCAACTCCAAGGTGCACCCCGTC
>ERZ1664509.14-NODE-14-length-17404-cov-8.853363_pt1 | contig 17404 bp, 24 predicted proteins | sample MGYA00575338_ERZ1664509 | MGnify/ENA primary metagenome ERZ1664509 (study PRJEB40874, sample SAMEA4040751) | Gallus gallus | biome: gut; material: content | place: India | collected 2016-01-01 | study: EMG produced TPA metagenomics assembly of PRJEB14491 data set...
GCTCTGCCGCGCTTGGGGCTCGGTGTGGCGGCGGCGGCGCTCGGCGGGGGACGGGGGCGTTTTTTTTCGGGTTTTCGTCAAAAAACGGGCAGATTTTGCCGATGGGGGACGTCCCGCTGACGGGGGCTGCCTGCCTTGGTGCGGAAGGCTTGCCACTCACCGGCCGGGCCGGACTTCTCACGGCTGCCTGAGCGACGTATGCGGCAGAGTCCACCGCTGCGCCCACGATTTCCGGCAAAGAAGGGCTTGCGCTGCCGCGTTCCGCATGATATAAGATAGCCACGCACCCGCCCGAGCTCGGGGGAAGAGAAAGCACCTTCCCGAGTGCCGAAGAGGGGTGCCGGCAAACTCCCTCTCACCATGAAAAAACTCCTTCACTCCCTGTCGATGCGCGGCGCGATGAATCGTCGCTGCTACTGGTGCAGCAGCCTGTTGCCCGCGCTGATCTTCGCGGCCCTCATGCTCCTCGGCTGCATGCTGGCGGAGGGCTTGTGCTGGCACTATGGGGAAGCCCTGATGCCGATCGGCATCGTGATCTTCCTGCTCCTCCACATCTTTTCGCTGCCGGCGGCGATGCTCCACCCCCTGGCGGGTGCGGCATGGGTGCTGATTCCCCCCGCCTACCGGATGATCGGCCAGGCCGCGGTCATCCGCACCGGCGAACTGCCGGGGCTGACGTCGGGGCTGCTCGCGCTCGATGTGATTCTGGGAATCCTGCTGCTGCTGGGGTTGCTGTTCTGTAGCCTGCGCCTCACCGCTCTCTCCGTCCGCAGACAGCGCGATGCCGGCAACCGCTTCCGCTTGCTGCCGGGCCTCCTCTTTGTGGTCGGCGCGCTGACGCCGAGATTCTATGCCGAGCACGACCTCTTTGACATCATCCGCTACCAAGCCTACGACAATGTCGTGCTGGTCGCGCTGCTCGTGTGGAGCGCGTGCTGGTATGTCGTGCAGCTCGTCAGGCTCTCTCTGCCCACCCGCGAGCAAGCGCCGACCGCCGCGAAGCTGCCTTAAGGCGGCTTCTGGCGGCTTCTCCATACCTTCCGCCGGCGCTCTCCCCCGTCACTGTCGTTTTCACGCAGCCCCGGCGCGCGGGCGGCCCTGCCGCAGCCAAGATCGCCATACCGTGGCGCGCGCGCCTGCTCGTGTTGTATGAAGCGGGGGAGCATCCGGCTGTTCTCATCGTCGAGGCCTATCCGCATGGTGGAGGAATGTGTAAGCCGGCACCCCTTCTCACACGATGGTTGTTATAGAGTAATCCAGAGCATCTCTTAGCTTGCCGCTGCCGTAATAGCGCTCTTGCCGGAGATAAAATATCCGGCGCTTAAGATCTTCATGGGCTTTTCGGGCACGGGGGAGATCTTCTTTGTCGAGCTCCCGGCATTTTTTCCACCGATCAAGCCCCATCTCGCGCGCCAGCTCCTCGTCCTGAAGGTCCCATTTTTCCAATCGAGACCTCAGCTGCGCGACCTCCGAGGCAACGGCATCGGCAGATGCCTGATCCTTTACGTCTTGCAGGAGGCGCGCCATGTTCTCCTTGAGGGAGATCACGCCCTCCGCGAGGGCTCGGTGCTCGGCTGTATAGTCTCTGTTGAGATCCTCTCGCGGCTCACAAGCTGAGGGCAAGAGACTCAGTGCAAGTATCGCGAGCAGCACCGACGCCCGTCGGAGGGCGTTTTGTCTCTTCCGGCGCATGGCTAAGGCGCAAGTTTGTCTGTTTCTCATGGCATGCGAAATCTCAGAGGGGGGACTCACGGAGCCTCCTCCTTCCTCTGCTGCTCCAGTCGATCGCGGGCTTCCTGCCAGCTCTCCGGCACTCCGCCGTAAATTGCCCCCAGCTCCAAATAGGGCAGAGCCAAATCAGGGCGTTCCATGTCCATGTAAATTCGGCCGATGAATCTGGCATCATCAACATATCCGAGGCCCATCCGGCTTCTCTGATACTCATAGGATTGTTTTCCCCAGCGCGCGGCCTCTTCCGGGTTTTTCTCGCAACCGATACCGCTTGCGTACCACCGGGAAAGCACCCTCGCGGCCGGGCCATAGCCCTGTGCGGCCGACATTCGGAGCCAGACAAAGGCTTCGCGGAGAGCCGGCGCCGAGGACACCTCGTCACGCTCCTCCTCCTCGAGAAACTCCGCCGGAAGCGCCAAACAGCGAGCATATCTGTACTCGTACTCCGGTTTGCCTTGCATGGCCGCCTTCATCCCCCAGTTCAACCCCGCGCTTCGCATTTGCCCGCCCGGAAACTCCGCGGCCTCTGCCATGTGATACATCAAAATCGCCTGCGCATCATCCCATCCCATATGCGCGGCAATCCCCAAGCACATCCTGGCGTGCTCATTCTCCCACGCCTGCTCTCTGCCGAGTTCGCGATACTTCTCATAGAAATAGCGCGCGGACTTCTCCTCCGTCGTCAGAGCCTCTCCGATCTCTCTGTACTTTTGCAGATCTGAGTACAGGCTCAGACAGGTCCCTCCGAGAACAACGAGCAGAATCAACAAGAGGACGGAAAGAACTCGGCACGGCGAGCCTTTTGTCATACGGGAAATGAAGTGATCGGCCATGACTCTTCTCCTTCTCAGTTCAGCAAAAAGCGTTCATCCTCAGCGACCGGTACCATCCAAGGCAGATAGGTGTCGAGAACATCAACGCCGTCATTATCATCAGCCAGAGGCCATGAAGAGTTCATGCCATAGCCGGAAGACCAGAAAATGTAGGCATATTTGGTGGCAGATAAAACGATTGGACTTTCCGGAGATTTGAGCTCTAACACCATATAGCGGGGCAGATTGAATACATTCTTCTCCTTGTAGATATAGAGCCATTGGTTCCCGGTGTAGGGATATTCGGCCTTGAACAAAAAAGAGAAACCATCTCGTTTCAATTGTTCATGGTGATAGGCAAGCTGCTTGCCCCTGTATTCATAAGGTTTGTTAAACATATAGAATACTCCTCCGAAATACAGAGTCATGACGAGGATCACCAAGACGATTGCACACCATGTAAGACGCCTTTTCATCGGGTTTGAGCCGGCACCCCTTCTTCGCCCCTCGGGAAGGCGCTTTGGTCTCCTCCCCCGAGCGCGGTTAGGTGGGTGTCTGTTTTATATCACGCGGGGCGATGCCGCGCAAGCCGTTTTTACGAAGGGAAAGGGAAAGGGGCGGGAGACTCCCGAGCTTTGCCGCCGGCAAGCTCTCTCGGGCGATGGGCTCCCCCTGCCCCGCTGCGCTTGGTGGCCTCAGGCGCGGGGCGGTGTCGGCGCCGCACGGCCGGGGTGGCGCGGTGTTTTTTCGGATTTTTGCAAAAAACGTGAAAGATTTTGCCTAATTTGAGCGTATAACTTATGTAGGCGGTGCGCCCCGGCGCGGAACGAGGCAAGCGACTCACGACAGCAGAACAACACCCCCTTCACGCATGAAAACGATGAGACCCATTCTGACCGCCGCCGCAGCTCTGGCTGTGTTTGCGGGCCATGACGCACAAGCAGAGACGATGTTCCCCGGCGATCCGAATCATCCTGATTATGGATACAGACCGCCGAAGTCCATAGGACGCCCCGTCCACTACACGAGTGTTTTGATTCAGCTCATCTGGAAGCTGGACGGAAGCGAAGCCGCGAGAAAGGCGGTTCTCGACCGAATTACAGAACACCCGGAGGAGGTCAATGACTACTGGGTGCATGACGGATGGTCCGGCACTCCCCTGACGGAAGCCATTCAGCGGAAGGATGTGGAAGTTGTCAAGTTGCTTCTGGAGAAGGGAGCCATCCCCTTCGCTCCGGGCGGGGCTCATCAATTCCACGAGAACATCGACGGGAATCCTGAGTTCGCCGAAGTGCTCAAACCCTTCTACGAAGCTCAGAAGAAGTATCCTGCTTTCCATCGGATTCTGTATTCGGACCCCTACCGGGAAGAAAACAAGAAATGAGCCTTCCTGCCAAGCGCCCCGGCCATCAGCGTCTGATCACGATGGAGCACGCCTCTGACGTCGTCAGAGATGAAGAGGGCGTCCGGCGTCGGGCGATTTTCGCAGGACGATTTTTTCTCCTCTTTGGCAAAAAACGTGAAAGATTTTGCCCCTTGGGAACGTACCTTTGATGAGAGCCGCTTGCCCCGGCTTGGAACGAGGCAAGCGACTCACGATAGCAGGCCAACAAACGCATGAAAACGCTTTTCCTCACCTCTCTGGCGGCCCTCGCCCTGCTGCCTGCGCCGGCCCTAGCCCCAGAAGAGCCACAGCCCTCATCCCGCAGCGACGTCCGGGAAACCGACAACGGCATCACAACAGGTCGCCCGCTGCCCCAAGCACGGGGCTCGGCTTGCTCTCGAGATCCGTATCCTGCATTCATCAATCAAAAGAATGGGCAATTGGTCATCGAATATGCCTTGCCTCGACTCGCTCAAGATGGCCCGTCCATGTTTGTGATAGAATCCTGCAGCCTTTCCCCCGATGGCACAGAGCTCACAGTCCACAGGCAAGTGCTCTACGCTCCGGCAGAAGGAATGGAGAAATCCCTGCACCTCTACAAAGTCAAAACGACAAAGCCCTACCATTTTTCGGTCAGGGGGCGGCTTTATGTTTTCGAGGTGCGCGACTCGATCATAAGCTCTTGCAAGGTTTTCAAAGTGAAAAAGGGACAAGAGGAACCCACCTCTTTGCGGCAAATTTACCCTGCCTCTGAGTGGGTTTACGGCATTTTTTCACCTGTCTGACGGATTCCCGGCCCTTCGGCATCCATGATGTCTCGACGGCTCTTCCGAAAACATCCGGCATAACAAGACGGATTGCGGCAGAGCGATCAGGGGATCAAATGAGGATATGAGCTTGACCTCAAGGGAAAAGCCCTTGGATTATTCGATCATGAAGTACAGGGCGAAAAAGAACAAGATGCTCAGAACTTCCACGACCACGGAGAGCGGGGACGAGATCGCCGGAGGGTCCGAAAGGGTCTCCCCCCGTCGCAGTTGAGCCAGGCCCTGTTGGCGTTGCCTTTCAGCCGCCTTCCACTTGCTGAAAAGGTGTACGGTTATGAAACACAGTCCGATACCCAGCCCCAGCGAGATCCAAGGTCTCAGGTATGACGGCAGCGCTCCGAGACGTGGTGCGAAGAACGACGCGCAACACATCACCGCCGTCACAAAAGCTATATAGAATCCGACTCTATAGAATGTATGCATATCTCTCGCGCGGGTACGTGACTATCTTATATCATTCGGCGCGATGCAGCGCAAGTCCTTTTGTGAGGGAATGGGGAGCATTGGGGCGGCTTCCTGAGCTGAGGAGATACGACGATTATGGTGACGGATGGGCTTTACATATGCCCCATTTGCAAGGTACTGCCTATAGCCCGCTATTGTTCCACTCCAGTTTGATTAGCGACCTTTGCCCTCCGAACCCATAGGTCACGTTCCCATAGATCTCGTACGCACGATCACTGACTTCTACCCGGAAGCTCGCGAAGTCGATACTCTCCTCCTCATATGATTCATATTCATAGACGACCGTTCGAATACCATCTGTCGCACTGAGTGCATTATATTTGTGCAGGTAGGTGAACACAACGCCGACCAGAGGAAAGTATGAAATAGGGCGCACAACTTTCCTATTGTACACGCTCACACCGTGTTGAGATACGATGAGTTCGTTGCCGGAATAGACGAGCGTTCCGATAATCTGGCAGGCATAGGCCGCCAGAAGAACATAAAACCATATTGCTGTCCTTTTCATGGTAAGATGGATGAGTAAGCCGGCACCTCTTTCTTCGACACACAGGAAGGCGCTTTTCTCCTCCCCCGAGCATGCGAGGGCGCGTGACGATCTTATATCATGCGGCGCGATGCCGCGCAAGTCCTTTTGGGAGGGAATGGGGAGCGTTGGGGCAGCTTGGCCAATCCATCACCGCCATGATAGGCACAGCTTTGGCCGGGGGCAAGCAAAACGCGGGTTCGCCTCGCGTCCGGCAAGCCGGGGCCGGCATAGGTATTTGTTCAATTATATCTTCAGACCTCCGTCGATCTCTCCTGCATCGCTTGATCTACAAGAAGCATCGCCATAGAACGTTCAAACCGCGTTCCAGGGTCTCTTGCTAGCTGAAACAGTATCCACTTCTTTACAACGTTCAATTGCTCCAGGTTCAATTTTTCGTACACACTTCTTGTGCGGTTTTCTCTCCATGGATCCACTTCATCAATTTCCACCTTGCACGCGCAAAAAAGGTACGTGTAATGATCCTCCGTAAGTCCTGTATCATAACTTATATCATTCTGCCCGTATATTTTTCTTACTTCTTCCATGTAAGTAAATCTCATGATGGAAGGGAGGTAATAGGCAACAGCTTCTTCTGTAAGTAAAACGGATGAATCAAAATTATCGTACCAATGCTCCACATCAACATCTATCCAGCGGCGATTCAGCAAAGGCTCTGCGTGTTCCAAAGCTTCATCGTATTCGCAATTGTCTGCGAGTCTTCGGATATCATTTGTCGGAAACCCATTCACTTCTTGCGGGAAAAGGATTTCTATCTCTCGGATACGCGACAAATACTTCTTCAATAAACGTCTTCTCATGTTCTGTTCAACTTCCTGATGCAGGCTTTACCGAGTCCGCTGTCGTTGTATTCACGGCTCCACCGGATGGGCTGACTCGCTGCCGCCTCTCCGGGGTATGCGGAATTCCTTGATTGACGGAACCGCCCACGCCCCGGGCGGTGGCCGCGGGGGTGGAGGAGGTTTCGCTGTGCAGGCGTGCCATGGTGTTATCGTTAGTATAAGCGACGCCCCGCGCGCCTGTCAAGCCGCTGCCTTCTGTTTTCGCGACATCGAGCGCCCGACTGCCCTGCACCCCTGCTCTGCCGCTCCCGGGGCGCCGACGCGGGGCGGCGGCACTCGGCCGGGTGGCGCGGTGTTTTTTTTCGGTTTTTTGAGAAAAACGGAAAGATTTGGCCGGTTTGGGGCGTATCCTTTATGTGAGCGGCTCGCCCGGGTGCGAATAGGGGCAAGCGGCTCGAGATACCGGAAAAAATCCACTCAACCCCTTCACGCATGAAAACGCCCCTCCCTACCGGCCTCACCGCCCTCACGCTGCTGCCCGGGATCGGTCTCAGGGTTGAGCGCGTTGCCCCCTCCCTGGTATCCCGGATGTTGAATCAAGGATCCGAGACGTCCATTCCCCCGGGCGAATGTCATTTTTTCTTGCTTCCGGCCTGAATTCTGATAAAAAAGCCTTGGCTACACCTTTTAATCAAACGATCCATATCATGATGTCAAGTCATCTCATGCGCTTACTCCTTCTCTCATTCTGTCTCATTGATATGGCATGCGGAGGGAGCGCCACCGCTACCACACACCAAACGAGCGAAGAATGGGAATCTTTGTGCCGAGATCGCATTGGCGGAACGTTGATTTGGAACAAAGAAAAAGACATCGCCGTGTTATATATGAATCTGGGGGCGGATGCCTACAGCTATTACTACTTTTGTTTCAAAAAAGATGAACATGGCCGCATGCTTCCGCTGGCGGTATTTTCAACGAGGTCAGATTATTTGCACCCTACTGAGGGAAAGATTTTGCCATCCGGCATTCAGGTGACACTATCCGATCGTTGCCATTCACATTGCACCCCCTTCTTCTCTTTTGAATCGCAACGCGCAACCCTTGAAATATGGAAAAACATGGACCCGTCCGAAATTTTCTCCGGGACGCCTCTCTATGAGGAACTGAAATTTTAAGGGAAAAGAGGGGGGAGCTATTTCTCCCCCCTCCTGAAGACGGCCCATCGCCGGAAGCGCCGCCCTCAGGGCGTCAGCTCGTGCTGCTCCCCCTCCGCAACGGTCCCGGTGATTCCCCAACTTTTTTCAGATGTTGTCACAAAGTTGAAAGATTGTTCGCATCTTGCGCGTACCATTCATGTGAGCGGCGCGCCCATGTGCGGAACAAGGGCACGGCGCTCGATATAGCAGAACAACAAAGACCCTTCACGCATGAAAACTCTCCTCCTCACCGGTCTCACCGCCCTCAACCTATTGCTCGGAACCGCCACCGGCAACACCGAGTCTGCTCACGGCAGAGCGGTTCCGAGTGACTGTCAAAGACAAGAGTCGAAAAGCCAGAAGGGGAACGGCATCCGAGAGGTGTGTACGCGGCTCAGCGAAAAGCAAAAGGAGCCTTCATCAACGGACGTTTTTCTCGTTTCATATGACAAACCTCAAACCATCCTCTCCTCGACCATAAAAGGGTATGTCAAACAGCCGAGCCGTGCCTATGTTTACGTCAACGAGAACATGTATGCCATTAACTTCGGGGAGAACAAAAGCATCACGCCCCTCTCCTTCACACCGGTCCATGCGAGTGATCGCCTCTCCCCGCTGATTACAGTCGGAAGCCTTTCCCGTAGTGATCCCTTTGTAAGCAATGTGATTGAGAACGCAGGAAGTTGCTATTTGCTGCCGGAACAACTGCCGCCCGTCACGGAATATGCCGTTCGCAACATGCCCGAGCATTGGAAAGTCCAAGCCTGCTCGGCCGAAATGCACGAGGGGAAGATTTTGCTGTGTGTGTCTGACCCGACGACGAAGAAAAGGTACTACGCCTTTTTTCATCCCGACAGCTCTCTGATGGATCGCAATGTGTTCGAAACGAAATGCAGCCACGAGTACACTTCAACGTACAGCGGACTCGTTTGGGATGGTGATTATGTCATCGAAGTTCAGGCGTCCAAGTGGAAAGAGGTTGAATATCAGATCTACTCTTTGAAAGAACAAAGAATCATCGACTATGGATGTATATCGTTGGGAAGTGATGATGTGCTTGTCATCATGGAGAAAAGCCTTTTTCTCGTGAATGTCACCAAGAACACCATAACGCAGCTACAGAAGAAATGACCACGAACTGCTATGGCCTCCGGACGCCATGCGACTACCTCGACCAGTTGCCCGGTATGCATAGCAATAATAAGGGAAGCCTCTTAGTGAGTGACTTGCGCATGCCAATCTCCCGCTGAACATAACCTCCCTACACCTTGCAACGTAGCACTCCTTACTCGATAGGTTTGTCCCATTGGTAATCTTTCCCCAGCCAATCTTCCTCATAGAAAACGCACATCTTCACTCCGGCAATCACCAAGTTTCGGGACTTCTTGTCACAGCAGACGGGTAACAAGTGCAGGTGCTTGACGGCGTCGTAAGGCAAAGCGTTGTCTCCCGCATCAACACGACGCAGCTTCCCTGAGGGGATCCGTCTGTACAGATCGAGAGCTTCGTAGCAAAAACGTCGCCCCTCCTCCGGGCGATAATCCAGCAGAGCGAAGCGCCGGATGCTCAGCAAGGGAATAACGCAAAGACCTCGTGGATTGAGGCGCGGCATGCGGCTCAATACCTCCGCATACCAAGGCAGAAATTGGAACCTCTCCACGTCAACGTTCCAATCCAGGCAGCGAGAATCCAGCTGCCTGGCATAGCGCAGCCACTCGTCTAACATAGGCTTGAGCATTTCATAACTGCGAGCATCTTTGATGGTTTCCAACAGGAATTTCACCCGTTCTGCCACCAGTTTCATCCATGCGCTTTTCGCTAATTGGCAGAACTCTTTGCTGAGAGGCGGCAGAGCCGGAGGCAAGCTTGCCTCAAACCCATCATCGAGATGCTCTTCCAGCTGAAACTCAAAGTCGGCAAAGTTAAAACCGGAATGCAACAGCTGATAGTTGATTGACGGCCAATCACTCCCCCTGCGCGGAGAGTGCGACTTTCGGCGCAACGCGTGAATGATAACTCCGTCCGTTCGCTCCGCATAGCGATTGCAAAGCTGGGAGAACGAAGCCAGAAGAGTATGGAGGCGCGGGCGCTGCGCCGGAGCAGACGTATACTCAATCTCGGGTTCATCCATCCGCCAAAAGAGAATGAGGCGTTCCTTCCGGACGGACTCGCCGAAGGCATTTTCCCAACCCTCCGGCTCTCCGCCAAAGGCAGCATCCGGCGGAAAAATGCAACAGCGGGAAACGACTTCCCACGAGGCATCCCGTAACTCGATGCCAATGTAACTGTAATCGGAACAAAGATTACATGTTTGCATAGATATTGACGATTTAAGCTTATAAAATAACTCTTCTATCGGAGAAGTCCGCACAACGCATGCGTGATGAGCTTACATCTTTCGATTGGGAAATAAGCCGGCACCCCTTCTTCGCCACTCAGGAAGGCGCTTTTCTCCTCCCCCGAGCGCGAGCGGGCGCGTGTCTATCTTATATCATGCGGCACAATGCAGCGCAAGCCCTTTCTCGAGGGAATGGGGAGCGCGCCGCTCCGCAGCGCAAGCGTCCCTCAATGAATGGGGCTCGAGGGCCAGGCCTCCGTATCCATCTGCGGGCACAGATCCCTGATCTTTTTTATGCTTGCCATTCCCCCCTGTTTCCATGCCTTAACGGTTTCAGGACTCATGCCGGAGTCTGAGGCAATTTGAGCCAGGGTCGCCGGCCGGGGCTTCCTTGAACTTCCCCTCTTCGTTACCGCCCCGCAGTTGTTCTTCAAGTCTGAGATTCCGTATCATCACGTTCTGTAACTTTCTTGATCTCTGTTGCTAAATTGGAATGCATCATGTGAAGCTTTCTGTTATAATGGTCAAAAAACAATATAACCTCTATGGTATTACTGCGAGCTGAAGACCCCTTAATAAGCATCCTCATATGGAAAGAATCCAAGCAGTAGACCGAGGTTACTCTATAATAACCATATCGGGTTGAAGATTCATCCTCGGAAAGATCCAGCCAAATGGCGATGAATACTTGTTGTTTGATCTTTTCAATTTTGATCGCAATGTAATCGTCTACTGTTTTCCATGTGCCAACCACCCACTTGGGTAATCTTGTTTCGGCATTTTTGACGAAGTATTGATGAGATTCATCAATAGGTTCATCGTTGCGTTTTTCGAGTATATCAACATCAGTGTATTTCACCAAGAGAGTTTTTTTAACACAGTCAGGAAGTAGTGTCATTTTGGCGTTCAACCATGAACTTGTCATCCAAAATGATATCTCTGCATTACTTGCCTCAATTAAGTGGAGTGAACACTTTTCTTTCCTGAGTATATCGAACACACCTATTTTTAACCCATTGCCACAAAGTCTCATCTCCAGACGATAATCCAAATAAATTGAAAACAGCCATTGTCCTTCATAGACTTTCCAAGCATCCAACTTCTTTCTGATGATCATGTTTCGTTTGCGAGGTTTATCATTCCAAAATTCATCAAGGCTTTAGTCTTCGGCTGCGAGGTCGTTTGTGCGTGGCACCCTGCTCGGTGATAAAGCGATCCACGACCGCGAGGGTGGAGCTGGTTTCGCTGTGCAGTCGGGCCATGGTGTTATCGTTAGTATAAGCGACGTCCTGCGTGCTTGTCAAGCCGCCGACTTTGGTTTTCGCGGCATCGCGAGGGAGCCTGCTCGCTTATCCCCTTCCCTGCCCGTGCATCCGAAGACGCTCCTGTGGAAACCGCCGAACTTCCGGCGGTGGGCATGGATGGGTCAGTTGGCGCAGGATTTCAAGCCGCCCGGCGAGATGGCCCGCAGGACGATGCCGCTCTTACTCTCCGACGCCGGCATGGGGCCGCTTGTTGCTTTCTTCGCGTGTCGAGATATGAATCTGTATGCTCGCCTCGTGTCACAGAGCGATGAGCCGGATTACGGAAGGTTACGCAGGGAATAGCCATCCTCCTTTATTCGGCATTTGTCGCAACGGTGCCCTCATGTCCTTCCGGACTCCGTCGTTTTAGCTTTGACAGGTTCACGCACGTAGTAGATCGTGAGAGCCGCACATAAAGCTATAAGCAGCACAATATAGACGCACCACGCCACATAGGTGTACCCCTGATAGGTGTCTTCCTGACCGGATCCAATATACTCCACACTCAGACCACCAGCTGCGCAATACAGTAAGGCAAGAGCATTGCACGTGTATTTGAAAACCCGAGGTAATTTATCAAAGCCCGGTATATGGTACATCCAGATCAGGGGCAACGAGTAGATGAAGGTATAATAAAAATCGGCGCGGGTCTGTATGATCGTTCGATAACGCACATACAAATAGAGTGACACGACGTTACCACAAGCATAGGCGCCATAAAACAAAATGGCAAGTATCTTGTCTCCGAGAGTCAATTCTAAGTTCCCCTGTTTCATCTGTTCCTATTAGTGTTATCTTTTGATGAGTTTTGATCCTTTCTCTGCTCATTTCAAGCTTTGTTTTAATCCTTTTTTCCCTGTTTCTTGACACCCCGGGCGGTTGCCGCGAGGGGGGAAGTGGTTTCGCTGTGCAGTCGGGGCATGTAGTATAAGCGACGTCCTGCGCGCTTGTCAAGCCGCCGTTTTTTGTTCTCGCGACATCGGGAGGGAGCCCGCAGAGCGCCCCTGCTCTGCTCGGGCTCCTGAAGTCGCTCCGCCGGAATACAAATGCCCACCGCCGGAAGTTCGGCGGTGGGCAGTGATGGGCCGGCTGGCGCGGGATTTCAAGCCACCCGGCGAGACGACCCGCGGGAGACGATGCCTCTCTTACTCTCCGACGCCAGCATGGGGCCGCTTGTTGCTTTCTTCGAGTGATCAGCTCATCTCTTAAGCAACGCGCTCGCCCCGCGTATCAGGGAAGTGAACTCGTTGAGTGTTTACCCTTCGGCCCATTGTAAGCACCCCCTTTGTAACGGATGTTACAAAGACAAGCAAGGCTGAACCGCCACCTTTTTGTCATCCAAGGATGCTCAAAGCCTCAGCGGATCTGAAAGAGACCCAATGCATGAATGCGACGAAGCCAACGACGTACAGAATCAACAGGATCAGGGAGTACAAAAGTATCAGCATCATTCGGCACAGGCGGGGGAAGTGAAAATGCCTTTTTTCAGCAAAGGACAAGAGTTTCTTGTTGCTGTCGTATAAAACATCAATAACAAAATATAACATAATATACTGGGCCATCAGCACCATAGCAGCAGTCAACGGCTCTTCCGGAAACAGAAAGAATAGCATGACTGATTGCGGTAGAGCGATAAGGAAAAGTATCGCCCTGCAACAAAACATGGTATATGGATCCTTTTCTGAAATGAATACCGAAAATACTATGGCTGTAAGCCATGGCAGGAGAAAAGGGAGGTGTATAAACAGGCCGAATAAAATCATGATACTCGCTTCTTAGCTATTAGGAAATAGTATATGATAAAGGATACGAAAGCAATAGACTTCCCGAAGATATACTGCAGTACGAAAAGGCACAGAGAAAAAGCGTGGAAAATGCGAACAGTAAGTAATAGGCGCTCATACTAGCGGGTGAGGTGGAGGTTGTATTCATACCGGTTGATGTCATGCGCAAGGTCTCAAAACAGCTAGTTCAGGTACGTGCGCATCTTTTGTTTTGCACTCTTCCGTGTAGTTGAATTCCAATGCCGGGTTAAAGCTATAGCCAAAAATTGAGAAGCTTGGAGCACTGACTCCCATTGTAATAACAAAAGCACCCGATGCGTTCATAACACCTTTGCACAAATCAGCTCTCCCTTTTCTTTCTCCGGGAGAGCCTGCTCCTGCTGTATACTGAGTAAGCAGCTCGCCTCTTAGGGGCAAATGCTGCGCATGTGACCAATCCCCCTTACGGCCGCCGGTGGCTTTGTCTTCGCTGTTACTGCGCTCGACGACGAGGGTGCTGCCACGGTGGTCGCTCTGCCCGGTGACGAAGCCATCCATGCCCCGGGCGGTGGACGCGAGGGTGGAGGTGGTTTCGCTGTGCAGTCGGGGCATGGTGTTATCGTTAGTATAAGCGATGCCCTGCCTGCTTGTCAAGCCGCGGTCTTTTGTTTTCGCAACATCGGGAGGGAGCCCGCCGTGCTCCCCTTCTCTGCTCGCGCGATGGTGACATGAGGCTACGATGGCGAGGTGTTCGATCATCTGAGGACGATTGCCCGGAAGATTGGCGGCTGCCGCGAGAGTGGCAACGCTTTCTTTAACCGGCCGATGAAGTCCTGCGCATGGCGGCGCCGCCTTCTTCTCCGGCAGACCTTCCGGGCGAGGCGCCTGCCCCACTCTTTCAAGCCGATTGCAACAAAAAAGCCCGCCCCCCGAAAAGGGGGCGGGAGGCGAGCTATCAGACTTTTTGCGACTGTGATTTTAGCGGCTCTCAAAACCCGGATATCTCATTTTCCTCTCATGCGAATCGAAAAAGAAAGCAGGCCTTCTTGACTCGATTTACCCCTCCTCATAGTAGTCTTTCACCCATTGTTCAAATTCAGCTCCTTGGCTTAGAACTGTCTCTAAAAAATCACCGACAAACTCGTCCTTTTGTATTGCCGGGTAGATTTGCAGATTGCCCTGCGAGTATATTGCTATACCGTGAGGCTTCATGTTGCGAAAATCCGGCGGCATCTGAATATCGTTTGACTTGCATATCGATTCCATGATCGAGTCTGTCATCACCCAAGATGCTCGTTCCCAATAAATGCAAATCCAATTTTCATGATCTAATCTTGAAACTCTAATTTCTGCAAAAGAACCACTATTCCATGAAAGATAGTCATTTTCAGCAACAATCGCATCATCCAATTTGCTTAACGTTACAAAATTGGCGTGAATTTGTTCGAATGGAATAGAGCATTCTACATTGGCACACTTGAGCAAGTCTTCTTTCTCAATCGTTTGTTCCGGGCTGCGCTGCATTATATCCCGATAAATAAGAGCCCCAGAAGCGAACATAAGAAATATACCGATGAACAAAACGATAGCTGCCTGCATACTGCCCCCATATAAACATAACCACACAATGCCACCGGCAAGCAGCAACAATCCGATAATTCCGTAAGAAAGGTCTGAAAGGATACGCTTCATAAAATGATATCTTGAATGAGCACGTTAAGCCGGCTCCCCTTCTTCGACACACAGGAAGGACTTTCCCCCTCCCCCGAGCACGAGTGGGTGCGTGACTATCCTATATCATGCCGGACGATGCAGCACAAGTCCTTTCTTGAGGGAATGGTGAGCGCAGGAGCGGCTTCCCGAGCTCGACGAGGGCGAGGCGCGCCGCTCCGCCGCGCCAATGTCCCTCAATGCTCGCTGCCCGTTGTCGCCGGCGCGCCGTTCTCTGCGGCCAAAGCCCCAGGGCCACAGGCGCCGCCGGAGGGCGGCGCGGGGGGCGCCAAGCGGTATTCCCGTTGCCGTTCAGGCCCACCGGCGGCATCCCACAGCGTGGCGAATCGAGTTTCCGGTTCTGAGATTTTGAGGCGGGCTTGCACACGGTTAAACGTGTTGTCAAAACTCAGGGCCTCTGCTCGCGCCGCACCACCTCCGCAACAGGCCCAGTGATTTCCCAACTTTTTTTCAGATTTTGTCAAAAAGTTGAAAGATTGCTCGTATCTTGAGCGTATTATTGATGTAGGCTGTGCGCCTTTGTGCGGAACAAGGGCACGTCGCTCGAGATAATAGAACTATCAACTCAAACCATTCACGTATGAAAACACACATGCTCACCTTGGCCTGTGCCATCACCTTGACGTTGCCCGCGATGGACAAGGCGTATGCCGACGGTGCCGTCTACCCGGGAGATGTGGACAAGCCCTTCAAACTCATCAACGACCCGGAGTATAAGGGTCATGTCATTGAGGCTTGTCACGCCTACATGGAGGCCGTCGACGCGATGAGAAATCCGGAATCAGCCCTTTCTGCTCGCGAGCGCGAAGAGAAGCTGGCTGCGGCTCGCGAGGAGCTGATGAAGAGGGTGGAAATGTATCCTGACGAAATCAACGACACCGACTGGGGTCATCATGCTTTTGAGACTTCTCCCTTCTTTGCGGCAGTCTATGGCAATGATCTGGATCTCGTCGTGTTCATGGTGAAACGAGGCGCTCTGCCCTTCGTTCCCGAGTATTGCTATAACGGGTTGGAGCTGTCCTTCGACCTCCGCTCTTATTTGTTTCAAATGCGAAATCGGTACAACGTGTTGGAGGTCATGCTGCGGGCTCGAAAGGCCGGCATTGAAATTGAGGGAAAAGAACCCACTCGACCTGCTCCCCCCCGCCGGTGAATCCTTCCGAAGAAGCGAAGCTTCCGTCCGATATGGGCGGTGGCTTCTTTGGGATAGGTAGCATGACGAATGTTCGACATTCAGATAGAAGCATAGTATGCTGGCCCCGGGTTTCCGGACACGAGGCTAACCCACGTTTTGCTTGCCCTCAGCCAAGGGAGTGCGTATCATCTAACGAAACCACGCACAACCCATCATGAGCAACCCTATACATAAACGCGGCCGCTACAGCGTCGCCATAAAAAAACAAGTAAGAAGCCCTGTCCGGCGAGAAAACCTTGGCTCAAATTGCCTCAGACTTCGGCATGAGCCCGAAAACCGTTAAGGACTGGAAGAAGCAGGCATGGCAAGCCATAGAAGAGAGCCTCACGCGCAACAGGCCCGGTGATTTCCCAACTTTTTTTTCCGATTTTGTCAACAAGTTGAAAGATTTCTCGTCTCTTGAGCGTATTATTGATGTGAGCTGTGCGCCTTTGTGCGGAACAAGGGCAGGCCGCTCGATATGACAGAACAGCCAACTTAAACCATTCCCGGATGAAAACGCTCCCTCTCACCTGCCTGATGACCCTCGCCCTGCTGCCCGGGATGACGTATGCGGAAGAAGCCGGTCTGTACGGGGAAAAGGGCTGTGCCGCCGACTACGCCAAGGCGCCGGACGGCACCGCACGCTATGTACCCATTCGTAACTTCATGTGCAAAGCCATTTGGGAATGCGATGCTCTGCTCGTCTGCACCGTCGGAAGTACGGGTAAGGAAACCGAAAACGGGAGACTCTACTTCAGCCCGCTCATTTGGGCTCTCTTTGACTATCGAAATTTCAATACAACTCGATGCGATCTTGACCATCCCTGCATTCAAGGAAACACGCCGGAAAAAGCTCGAGCCTTGGTGATCCGGTTGATTGAGGAAAACAGGAACAACTGTGTCAACGATTCGGTGGATGCTTATATTACGCCCCTTCTTCTGGCGTGTGATGATGACGAGCTCATCCTCATGTTGCTTAAAAAAGGCGCCGATCCCAATAAGGCCAGGTGGCTGCACGGCACGACTTTGCTCTACCTTGCCGCTCAGCGCGGAAGTGTGGAGGTCGTCAGAGCCCTGCTCTCGCACGGCGCGGATCCAAGCTTTGAGGCGAATCCCGAGCTTAAATCCATTCTTTCCGCATATGATATCGCAGGGCAGAATGATCTTCGGAAGTTGAAATGTCTGGCATTGATTGCGGAAGCTCAGACAAGGTGGAAAAAATAGAATCGAGCACCACCTGCCGGAGCTCGGAGCACCAGCGCCGGCTTCTGCCCGCCTGCCCATCGCAGGCCTGTAATAATCTGCGCGGTGAGAGTATTGATAAACGTCCCGCAGAGGTGATGC
>ERZ1664509.16-NODE-16-length-16986-cov-8.357805_pt1 | contig 16986 bp, 10 predicted proteins | sample MGYA00575338_ERZ1664509 | MGnify/ENA primary metagenome ERZ1664509 (study PRJEB40874, sample SAMEA4040751) | Gallus gallus | biome: gut; material: content | place: India | collected 2016-01-01 | study: EMG produced TPA metagenomics assembly of PRJEB14491 data set...
GGAGGGGTCAGTCTGCCGTCCGCAAGTGCCAGGCGAGCCCACAGGGGAGCAGAGGCGGTTCGCCGGCTTGCTGCGCCGTCACACCTTTCGCGCGCTCGAAGCCGGGGCCTCGCGTGATGCGGAGTTCGTAGTGCCCGCTCTCCGGCAGACGGACGCGGAGAAACTGCGTGGGGCTCAGCGCTTCGGCACAGCGGGCCACGACGCGTCCCTCGCAGAGCAGCTCCAGGCTCAGGCCCGGGATGGGACCGCAGATGAGCTCCGGTTTGGTCCCTGCGTCCTCGGGGAGCTCGTCAGCGCTGCGGACGCCGTCCTGCAGCACCATGCGCGTGGGTACGAAGCAGCAGAGCGCGGCGGTCAGCTCGGCGCCCTGCGGCAGGTCGCCGAGCTCGGTCCGTTGTGAGCCAGATTCCCGAGCACCCGAGGCGAGGCGGAGGGCTCGCCAGTGGCCGGCCTCCATCGCCTGCAGAGAAGCGGCCGCGTCGAGCATACCGGCACCCACGGCGGCATCCAGCCCTTGGCGCCCGCGCTCGGAGCGTGCGCCGTTGCTGGGTCTGTCCGCCCCGACGGAGCTCGTCGAGCTGGGCACCGAGCGCGCTCCGGCCAGCAGCAGGGCCTTCATGACGCGTGCGTCGTGGATTTCAGCGGGCAGGCCGAGGTCGCGGGCCCTTCCGTGCAGCAGGGCGGCTGCTCCGGCAACGACGGGGGCTGCGACGCTGGTGCCGGTGGCGCGCAGAAAGCGGTCATGTTGGTCGTGCGGTCCGGGCGGGCAGATGGCACATCGGAGGTATTCGCCCGGGGCGCAGATGTCGATTCCCGAGCGCGTGCCTGCGGCGCGCCCGTCGGGCAGAATGACTTGAAGGGGCAGGCGGGCGCTGTTGGCGGTGAGTCGGTCAAAGGCGGGGGCATTGCCCAGGGCTCCGACGCTCAGGTTGTTGAAGCCCGAGGCGATCTGGCTCACTTTGCCGCGACTTGCTCCCCAGCGCTCGGCCTGCGTGTTGCCTGCGGCGACGACAAAGAGACAGGTGGGATGCTCGGCGCACAGGGCGTCCATCAGGTCGGAGTAAAACTCGTATGTCCCGGGCGGCGTGACGGAGCCCCAGGAGGTGTTGACGACGTCGGCCCAGGTGAAGGCCTGCTCGAAGGCGCCCAGCAGCGAGCGCATGGTGAAGGGATTGGCCGTCGCATCTCCCTTAACGGCAAAGGTTCCGGCTCGGAAATCGGCGCCGGGAGCAAGGCCCGAGAAGCGGGCGTCACCGTCGGGGGCACGCCCTACCAGCACGGAGCTGACGGCCGTCGGGTGGGATTCAACGGGCTTGTCGGCGCCCGGTCCGGCGAAGAGATTGCCGGAGTTCAGGTGGCGGAGCAGCGCATGCTGCGTGCAGGGGAGCCCGGCCTCCACATTCGCGAGGCGGCTGCCGCTGCCCGCCATCTTGCCGTCGATGACAACGGGGGCTCCCACGGCATCGTTCACGGAATGCGCCCAGTGTCCGTCCTTCTCTAGGGCTTCCAGTGCCGCAGAGGGCAGGGGGTAAATCAGCAAGGCTGCGGCGAGCAGCGCGGTGCGGGAAATCGGGGCAGGCATGTCCCCATTGTACCCGCGCGCCCGGCTTCCCTGCAAGCAAATACTGCCCCGCGGCCCCCTGCTGTCACACATCGGGCGCCGGCGCTCCCCTCTCCTCATCGGTCGCCTTGCGCAACCTTTCAGCTCCCCTCCTAGGCCTTGTCGTTGATTCAGAGGCAGCGAGGAGTCGCAGCGCGGGTGCTCATGTCAAGAGCGATGCCGGGAGCGATACTACGGTGGCACTACGGGGGCGTTGCGGGGACGTTACAGGGACGTTACAGGGACGTTACAGGGACGTTACAGGGACGTTGCGAAGGCCCCCGCGGGGAGTTCGTCAGGGCAACAAAGGCGGGCTCGATTCGAAACCCGAGTTGTGGCGGCGAAGGCAAACTCCTGCGCCGCCGCAGCAAGATGCAGACAGGCCTCTTCCCCTGCACTGCAAGGGGAAGAGGCCGATCGGAAATCGTCGCGGAAGCCGGAGCCGCCCGCGCTCCCTCAGTCCACCGGCGGGCTGTAGAGGATACTTTGGCGGGAGGGGATGTACATCAGCCACATGCCGTCCTTGAAGTAGATGTCGGCGCGGCCTGCATTGCTGCTGCGCCGCCAGCCCTTGCTCTCCAGCATGTCGAAGAATTCACGCCTGGGCGCAGACCTCAGCCTCATCTCCATGGCGCGGTAGTCGAGGTTGAAACTGAGGTGCTCAATGCCGAGGCGGCGTAGCGCGGCATCAACATCGTCCCCCACCGGAGCCGCGCCCGCTGCGGAGCGCTCGGAGTGCGCGGTTGAACTCTGCTCGGTCTGCACGCAGGCGCTCAAGACCAGAGAACAGAGGGCGAGCGACGCGAGAGAGCGTGCTCCGCGAGGGGGCAGCGGCAGCGTGAGTCTGTTCATGGGCGGGTGTCAGTGTTTGGATTCGTGTCAGTGTTTGGATTCGATCGTGGCGCCGGCGACGTCCGGCTGCGAACCGGTGCTGTCGAGGGGCTGGGTCTCCATGTCCTCGCAGTGAAGGAAGACGAAGGGCTGGCCATCGTGCATCGGGGTGTAGAGGTCATCGAAGACAACCTTGTTGCCGAGGAAGCGCAGACCCTGCGCCGAGATGGCAAAGACGAGCGGAACGCGGTGGCTCAGGAAGGTGTTGTTTTCAATGAGGATGTTGCGGTGATAGCGCTCCGTCTGCTCCTCGGGTCTCCGCACCTCGGGGTAGATGGAGATGATGCCCTCGGTGTAGCCGAATCTGTTGGTGAGGTTGTGATCAAAGAGGTTGTTGCGGATCGTGAGGTTCAGGCAGCGCCCGCTCTCGTACCACCCCTGCGCATCGCCCGCCAGCAGGATGGCGGAACCGCTCGACCAGATGAAGCGGTTGCCCTCCACGAGGATGGGCTTCGGCGTGGTGAAGAGCGCTCCGCGGGCGCGGTTGTGCCGCACGGTGTTGCCGCGGAAGGTGACGGAGGGGTACCAGTCTGCATTCTCGAAGGCGTCGCCGACGCCGATGCCCTCACTCAGCGGCTTTTCGAGCGTGATGCGCAGATGCGTCTCATCGGTTTTCGCGACGGAGACGGCGCGGTTGAGTTCGCTCGTGTTCTGAAGAGTGGGGCCGTGGATGAACTGAATGGCTTCGCCGGGTTGCAGTACCTCAAAGCCGATGGCCTGCGGGTGGCGGTAGCGGCAGATGATTTCCGTCGGGCTGAGCACCTCCTCGATCTCAAGGCTGGTGCTGTGCACGTTGATGGCGTCATCCATCATCCCCTCGTAGAGGGCGCCGGAGACGTCGATGTGGCCGCGGCAGTTGGAGAAGTGTGTGGCATCGGCCGAGGCCGTGTGCATGAAGCCCGGCTTGCGGATGCAGCCGCCGCCGCGAATGGTGATGTCGCCACTGCGCTGGGCGATGAGGGCCATCCCCATGCTGTCGTGGAAGACAACGTCATCCAGCGTGATGCCCTCGCCGCGGTAGATGACCATGCAGGGATGCGGGCGCCAGTAGCTGCGCAGCGTGAGGATATCGCCGACGCTGAGTTTTTTCTCGGCGGCGTTGACGGGGAAGAGCAGGCGTCGCTCGCCAACCTGTTCGGCCTTGCGGCTCCAGCTGATATCGCCCGATTCACCCGTGGGCACCATGCGACCGTCGGGGTGAAAGGCAATGGCGTGATTGATGCTGTTGATCCACTGCGCCGGGCCGTCGGATGCCCCGGTGGGCCCGCAGTTGCAGAACTCGCCGTTCTCGAGCGTCCAGGACGACTCGGGCGTCATCTCGAGCGTCGTACCCTTGTCGCTGATGTCAACGATGCGGCCCTCGGAGTAAAAGGGCGTTGACTGGTCGAAACGGAGGCCCTTGAGCGTGACGCGCTTGCAGTCCATGACGAGCGCCGGCATCATGAGGCCGTGGGTGATGATGCGGGAGCCCTTGCCGTCCAGCGTGATGTCGTGCAGATCGATGAGGGGAAGGCCGACGGGGTGGATCTCCTGCTGGTCGTGGTTGGAGGTGTAGATGCTCACGGGCAGCGAGCCCTCGCGGTGCAGGTGGTATTCGCCCGGTTCAAGCTCGATGGTCACGGCGCAGTTCTGCTCATCGGCGAGTGCTCGGGCCTTGCTGAGCAGGCGGCGCAGCACCGGGCCCGCATCGGCATTCTGCCCCGCGTGCAGACCTTCATCGGCGGCTTTCAGGGTGATGCTGCGCGTCGGAGAAGCTCCTTCATCGGCCTGCCGAGCCGAGCCTTCCCAAGCGAGTTGCTGCCAGTCGAGATTGCGCGCTCCTTCGCTGAGCAGGTAGAGGTGGCTCAGGTGCGAGGCCGAAACGCGGAAAGGCTGATCGGCCCCTCCCTCCCACAGCACCTCGCTGCCCGACAAAATGCGGAAGGGAGCACCCTCTCCCTTCGGACTGCGGCCGACGAGCGTTGCACCCTCGACGCGCAGGGGAAGCATGCGGCGCCCGCTGCGCAGTTGGGCGAGGCCGACAGCCTCCCGGCTGATCGGGCGCGCCTGCTGAGCCGATGCGCCTGCGGAGGCGTCATTCTGCTCGCTGCGGGGGGACGCGCAGGCCGATGCGGTCGGGAGGGCATCGTGTGAAGTCGTGTTGGCAAGAGCCAGAGCTCCTGTGCTCATCATGAGGGCGGCGGTGAGGTGAGTGGTTTTCATCCGGTGAGGAAACAGGGAGATTGAAGGCCCGGGGCCTCGCAGGGAAGCGGAAAAGTCGCTCGCAACCGTTGCGGGTGCCCCATTGGGGCTATCCTGTCACAGCGGGGATGGGTTGTCAATGCGGAACGCTGTCATGGCATTCATCTCGGGGAACTCGCGGAAACTCAGGCTAACTTGCCCGTTGATCGCCAGCATCACCTGATCATCCCGCCTTGCTCCGGCGTGAATCGTCTGAGCTCCCTCTCCTCGTTGGAGAAGGGGGGTAAAGGAAGGAGTGTGCAAAAAGCGCGGATTCCGCACTTTAGTCTTGCCAACTCGCCTCGGACAAGGTATTCATAAGGCTCCGTTAACCATGAGCGGGCCGGTATGCCCGCTCAGCAACAACACACATCATATGGGTCAACAACACCGCAAGGAGACCAAGCGCTGCCGCCGCACCGCTTACCTCAAGCGCCGCAAGGAGATTGCCAAAAACAGAAAAGCTCCCGCTCCCCAGCCCGCCCGCAAGGTGGAAGCCTGAGGATCTCCTCTCAAGGCGTGCCGGAGTGCCCTTCCGAAAGGCAGGGGCTCCGGCACGCTCGTTTTCGGTTTCCCTCAGGGAGCGAACCATCGTGTGCGGAATGGTCGGATCTTCAGCGGCTCCTTGCTTTTGCGCAGGTGTATCGCGAAAGCCGAAAGACGTAGCCGCGGCTTCGCTGAACTGAAAAAAAGCAAGCTTGACACAACCGCGTGCCTTCCCTATTTGTTGTTATGGTAAAATCTTTGCTTGCAAAATACCGAATTAGCGTTATAATATCCGCTCACCTGTTTACGAGACTTTCATGAGCAACGATCTGGCCGCAAGAGCCCTTAACTATCACGAGCAGCCCCGACCCGGCAAGTTGGAGGTGCTGCCCTGCAAGTCCTGTTTTTCGATTGATGACCTCACGCTGGCCTATTCGCCTGGCGTAGCCGAGCCCTGTATGGAGATCGCCCGAGACCCGGCACTGGCATCCCGCTACACTGGCAAGAGCAACTTGGTCGGGGTGATCAGCAACGGAACGGCTGTGTTGGGGCTGGGCAATATCGGGGCTCAGGCCGCCAAGCCGGTGATGGAGGGCAAGGGCCTTCTCTTCAAGATTTACGCGGACGTGGACGTCTTCGATATCGAACTGGATATCAAGAAACCCGAGACGCTCATCGAGGTGATCAAGACGATGGAGCCGACCTTCGGCGCCATCAATCTGGAGGATATCAAGGCCCCGGAGTGCTTCATCGTCGAGCAGCGCCTGCGCGAAGAGATGAACATCCCCGTCTTCCATGATGATCAGCACGGCACGGCTGTGATCTCCGGCGCGGCCCTGCTGAATGCGGCGCACCTGACGGGGCGCCTGCTTCAGGATATGAAGTGCGTGGTAAGCGGTGCCGGTGCCGCCGGCATTGCCTGCGCGAAGTTTTATATGGCGCTGGGTATCCGCCGCGAGAACATTTTCATGTTTGACTCCAAGGGCCTGATTCACACCGGCCGCTTGGATCTGCACCCGACGAAGGCGATTTTTGCCCAGAGTGAGGACTGCACGCTGGAAGTGGCGCTCGAGGGAGCGGACATCTTCCTCGGCCTCTCCAAGAAGGGGCTGCTTAAGCCGGAGATGGTGAAGAGCATGGCGCCGAACCCCATCATTTTCGCTTGCGCGAATCCCGACCCGGAGATCACGTATGAGGACGCCAAGGCTGCGCGCCCGGACTGCATCATGGGGTCGGGCCGCAGCGACTGGCCGAATCAGGTGAACAACGTCAGCTGCTTCCCCTACATCTTCCGCGCGGCGTTGGACGTGCAGGCCACCAGCATCAACGAGGCGATGAAGATTGCGGCCGCCCGTGCGCTGGCGGATCTGGCTCGCGAGGAGGTGCCGGCGGAGGTCGTGGCAGCTAATGGCGGCCAGCCCCTCGAATTTGGTCGCGATTACGTGATTCCGAAGCCTTTCGACCCGCGCATGATTGAATACCTCTGCCCGGCGATTGCCGAGGCCGCGGTCATCTCCGGCGTGGCCCGCTGCCCGATGCCGGACAAGGAAGCCTACAAGCGCGAGCTCAAGCAACGCGTGGCGCGTGTGCACGAGCGCACGGCCGCGCTCGTGCAGAGCTATCGTGCGTGAGGGCAGACGGCTGCGGACTCTGCCCTCACGGAGAGATCTGCGGCGACTGCGTTTTTGGCTGCACGTGACGACAAGATGCGAATTTTGGAGCGAGCTCCTGAGCGAAGGGAGCTCGCTCCTTTTTGTCAATAGTCTCCCCGTTGGTCTGCACGAGGCTTTCCGTCGAAAGACGCGAAACGGGGCCCTTCATCGAAACTCCGCCCCGCTTCACGGCGCCATACCGGCGGATGATGGTTGTTGCCGGCGGCGCCCTCCGTGCTTTGGAATCCATTACCACGGCGCGCGGGTCCGAGTCCGGCGAGTCGGAGAATTCTGGGAGTCAGCGTTTTTTTCCAATGCAGGGGGTGCTTGACATGTCCTGCAGTGGTTCTACATGCGATGGTCGCTCCGCCTGTTTGATTGACATCCGAAGCCAAATCCCGTACAATCGGCCCGCCTCCTCATGCCTGTTACCGAGAATAAAAACTTCCTCGCCCACGTCAACAGCCTCAGGGGGCTGGCGATTCTCCTCGTCTTTCTCTTTCACCTCGCTCCCGCCTTCTGTCCGGGCGGCTACTACGGCGTCGACGTCTTCTTCGTCATCTCCGGCTACTTCCTCGCCGCCTCCACCCTCGCTCGCATGGAGCAGGGGCGCTTCTCTTGGCGGCACTACTACGTCGGCAAGCTCAGCCGCCTCGTCCCGAGCGTCCTCGTCCTCGTGGCGCTCGTTACGGCTGCGGGGCTCGTCGTCATGCCCGCCGTCGATCTGGAGAAAATCGCCGACCTGGCCCTGAGCCTCTTGGGCGCTCAATCCAACCGCTATTTTGCCGAGCGTGCCCTCGACTACTTCGGAACCGACGTGCGCGATAACCCCCTGCTGCACACCTGGTACATCTCCGTCTGGATCCAGATCCTCATCGCAGCTCCCCTCGTCTGCCTGCTGCTCTCCCGCCTCCCGCGCGGCATCAGCAGGGCGCTGCTCCTGCTCGCCGGACTCGCCTCCCTCGCCGTCTTCTTTCAGCGCCTCCTGCCGACCGAACTCGCCGAGCATCTGCCGTCTTTCGTGAAGGACGGCGGAAGTGCCGGTTCCGTCTACTACATGACCCTCGGCCGCCTCTGGGAAGTCATCGCCGGAGCCCTCCTGTACCTGCTGACGACTGCGCGGCCCTCACCCCGCCCCTCAGCTCCGCGCACCGAGCTTACAGGCTCCGAGGTTCTGAGTTCCGCCCCTTCGTGCCCGGCTCCGGCCCCGAGCGACGCTTCAGCCTCACGCCCTGACCACACGGCTGAAAATAGCCCCAAGCAACCAGTTGGAGGTGAGGCCCTCAGCCCTCAGCGGCCATCCAAGCCGGAGCGGCGCTTCCTGAGCCGCGCTTTCACCGTCGCGGGGCTCCTGCTGGTGCTGGCTGCTGCCTTCGCGCCGACAGAGAGCCTCGGCGCCGGAGCTGCTGCCCTCGCGGTCTTCGGCACCCTGCTCATCGTGCACTTCGGCGGCAAGGTGGGTCTGCAAGGGGGCGGCTCCGTGCCGCTGCTCGCGCAGCTGGGCTCCATCTCCTTCTCCCTCTACCTCGTGCACTGGCCGCTCATGGCCCTCTGGCGCTACGTCGCCGTCCGTGACTTCCTGCCCTGGGAGTACCCGCTCGTCATCCTGCTGAGCCTCCTGCTCAGCTGGGCTCTGTACCGCGGCATTGAAAAGCGTCGCTTCCCGCTCCTCGTCATCGTTGCCCTGTGGGTGCTGCTCGGCGCCGCTCTCCTTGCACTGAAGCAGACCCATGGCCTCTTCGGTCGGCTGCACCCCGAGGCCGACGCACTGCCCCGTGTCTCCGATGACTCCTACGGCGCCTGGCGCTTCGCCTCGCCGGAGAGCTGCGCACCCCTCCCGGCCTGCCTCAATCCCCTCAGCTGGCACTACGGCGGCTGCGTGCTCGACCAGCAGAGCCCCCACTACGGACGCAGCGCCCTGCTCGCCATCGGCGACACATCGCGCCCGCCTGACTTCGTGTTGCTCGGCGACAGCTACGCCAACGCCCTCTACCCCGGCATGGACATCGTGGGCCGCCGCGGCGGGTGGTCCGGCCTCTTCCTCAACACCTACGTCACCCCCTTCTGGGGACGCAGCAACCGCGAGAACCCGAACCCCGAGGCCCTCTTCACCGAGCAGAAGGCCTTCGCTCTGCTCGACTGGCTCCGCGCCAGCCCCTCGATTCGCTGCGTCATCATCTATCAGCACTGGTACTGGCGCAAGCGCACCACCAACACCGACTGGAGCGGCGCGCCCATCGCCCCTGAGGATTCCCTGCGCTTCTACGAAGAGAGCCTGCGCGAGTTCTGCCGCCGCGTGCGCGCCACCGGCAAAGAGCTCGTCCTTGTCATGCCCACCCCCGAGGCGGCCGTGCGCGAGCAGACGCGGCTGGGCGAGGCCATTCGCCGCCGCCGCCTCTTCACGGATGACCCCTGGGCCACCTTCGACTGGAGCAGCGATATGAAGCTCTACCGCCGCTACCACGCCGAAATCTGCGCCATGCTGCGCCGCATGGAGGCCGAAGGCTGCTGCCGCCTGCTCGACCCCGTGCCCATCCTCATGCCCGACGGCATCTTCCGCCCCGTTGAAGGACAGCGCCTCCTGCTCTTTGACCACTGCCACCTCTCGGAGGACGGCGCCGTCAAACTGACCGAAGGCTTCGCCGATGACATCGACGCCATCCTTGCTGCGGCCCGCGGGCAAGCCCCGGCGGACGGGGCCATCCCCGCCGCAGAAACGCAGCCTGATCCTTCGGCGGCGCCTCGGCCTGCAATGTGAGCGAAGCCTCAGCCCGAGCCCGCGGGTGAAAGCTCCGACGGAAACGCGGCTGAGGGCTCCGGCGGGGAACTCATCTGACGCGTTTTCCCCCTGCTCGGAACTCTCTCGAGCCTTGGGTGGTCTCTTGAGCCGGGGGTGCTCTCCGGGCTTCGCTCGCGGAGGAGTTTTTGGGAATGGAGCAAGGGAGAGGGGCGCCGAGGGCTGCGCTCTCTGCATCCTCCGTTCCGCTGCCTGCCGCCGTCCGCTGCGACACCGCGATCGCTGCGGCGCCACTGTGATACCAACGGTGATATTGAGCCCGTACGAGGCTGCGGCAGCCGTCGGCGCTACGGCCTCAGACTTTGCGGCGCGCCCACTTGAGCCCGTTGAGCATGCGGCGCAGGATGACGAACTCGGCGAGCATATCGAGCGTGAAGAGCATCCAGATGCCCAGCAGCGTGATGCTCTCCGGCCAGAAGTGGTGCCAGAGCACCAGCACCACGAAGCGGAAAAAGCCCAGACAGCCGAAGGAGACAAACATCACGCGGCGCGTATCGCCGGCCCCTCGCAGGCTCATCTTGATCACCATCATCGCCGCGAAAATCGGCTCGGCAATGAGGAAGAAGCGGATCACCGGCGTCGCCGTCTCCACCAGATCCCGCGAGTTCGAGGCCAGAATGCTCACGAAAAACTCGGGGAAGAAAAAGAACAGCAGACCCATCGCCCCCATGAAGGCCACGGCATAGCGCGCACAGCGCTTCACCGTCTCCAGAGCCATGCGCGCGCTGCCCGTGCCCAGATACTGCCCCACCAGCGTGGCCCCGGCCAGCCCGATGGCGAAGCCCGGCAAAAAGCTCATCGATTCGATGCGGACGGCGATGTTGTGTGCCCCCACCGCTGCATCGCCCAGGCCGGAGATCACGCGCAGCACGTAGACCTGAATGCACCAGATGCCGCCCACTTCAAGCGCCTGCGGGAAGCCGATGGAGATGATGCGCCACATTTCGCCGAAATCAGGGCGCAGCGAGCGACGATCGAGAAACAGCGGCGGCACATAGCCGAGCCCCCGCGCCGCACAGAAGGCATCGAGCTCCGCCGATATCCCCGAGCCTGAGCCCTCCGTTGCGATCGAGCCGGAAGCCGCGCTTTCCGCCCCGGCAGCACGCAGCTCGCGGCGCATGCGCATCGAGCGGCGCAGCAGGATGCCCAGCAGCACCGCCACCGCAACACCCATGCCGCCGATGAGGCCATAGGCCAAGCCGGCGATGCCCAGATGAAAGACGTAGACAAAGATCAGGCTGAAGACGATGTTGAGCCCGTCCACCAGCAGCATGATGATGAAAGGCGTGCGCGTATCCCCTGCGCCGCGCATGGCCGCGTTCACGGCAAAGACGATGCCCGAGAGCACCGCCACCCAGCACGCGATGTGCATGTATTGCAGTGCCACCTCAGCCGCATAGCTGCTCAGCAGCACCACATCGCGGATGAAGAAATCAGCCGTCGCCAGCATCAGCAGCGCGGAAAGCAGCCCCGCGAGAAAGCCCAGCATCGCCGCCTGATTCGTCGTGTAATTTGCCCGCCCGAAGCGCCGCGCCCCCGTCATGCGGCTCACAATCGCCGTGGCGCCCATGCCCACGGCCCCCTGCATCAGAAAGCCCAGCAGCATCATCTGGCTGACGACGCCCATCCCGGCAGCAATCTGCTTCGTCATCTCCTCCGGCGTGCCGAGATGCGTCGCGAGAAAGAGCGACGTGATCGAGCAGATGAAGCTCAGCGTATTCTCCATCAGCGGCCAGAACGCAATTGACACGATCTGGCGGGGCAAACTCTTGCCCTCCAGCTTGCCCCCGAGATGGCCCTTGACCATCCCGGCCCGCACCTTGCCGTCGCGTCCGTCACCGATACTCATGGCTGCCGCTATTAAAGCATAAAGCCTCGCCCTTGCCCACCGGAAAATTCAGGAGCGACCCCACAATCGGCTGCTTTCTGTCGCCCGCGAATGGTTTTACCCTCCACGGAGGGGATGGCATGCCCCACCGACGGCCGTCCGCATCCATTCACCGTCAGCTGCGCCCCGCGCGGCTCTGTCGGCGGAGTCGCGGGAGTCTCCGATCCTGCGAGCCATTTGGGAGCTCGGTCTCGGCGCTCTTGGGAGCTCTGCGGGCGGAGCCATCGCCGGCGCTGTCGGCGACTCCACCCGTAGCTCTCCCTCATTCATCCGCAGCCTACCCTCCTTCCGCCGCGGCTTGCCCCCATCAGATGAGCGCGCGCTGAGCCCAGCGCAGCACCTCCGCCGGCATCGGACGCTCCAGACGCCAGCGGATGCTCATCGGGCGGCTGCCGCGGTGACTCACGTAGTGCAGCGGCCCCAGAAAGACGTAGGGCATCGAGACTCCCTCCTCGCTGCGCTTGCGGCGGCGCAGAAAGAGCATCGGTCGAATGCCGCGCTCGGCATGGTGGATGAAGTTCTGCCCCGTCGGGCTCTCCGCCGATGTTGTGGACTGGCTCTGCCAGTGAAAGAGCGACGCGCTGATCGCGTAGTCCTCATACATCGTCGACGGGGAAAAGAGGCGCTCATCCTTTTCAACATCAGCCAGAAAGAGATAAATGCCACGCTCCTTCAGGAAGCGCACGCCCTCGCGGAACTCCGTCCGCTGCTCGAAGCTCGACTCGCCCAGCGCCAGCATGATCTGCTCGCGCGTGTAGGACGCATGCAGGCGCAGCGGCCCCATTCCCTCAACCTCTTCCCCCGCGGGAATGGCCCCGTGGCGCAGGCGCCAGTCCACCAACTCGTCCAAATCGCGCCGCAGGCCCGGCGAGCCAACACTGAGCGCGTGCAGCGTCGCCAGGTCTCGGCTAGGCTCCTTCCCGCGGCTCCAGAGAACGGAGTAAAACAGGCTCGGTGCCGACGCCCCGTCACTGCCCAGCGGCAGGGACGGAGAAGCGAGGCAGCGCTGCATCTCGCGCAGCAGCTCCCCGTCCGACTGGAGCAGCAGGCGCCGCAACGCCTTCGCCAGCGCATCGCTGCGCGAGTTCGTCACCTCCTCCGCCGCCTCCAGCGCAGGCTCCTCCTCCGGCAGGCACTGAAGCCGGCTCGGGAGCCCGCGCGCGTAGATCGCATCCGGGCTCTCGCAGCCCAGCAGCTCCATCATCTCGTCGAGCGGCAGAATTTTTCCCTCTGCCCGCCGCGCCTGACGAAAGGCCGCGCGAATGCCCTTGGCCGAGCGCAGCCTTGCCACCTGCGCCCGCACATTCTCGAGCACCTTCTCCATCGCCGTCTCCTCCAGCGACACCATGCAGCCCGGCGGCAGATCCGGGAAGCCCTCCCGCACCCGCACCTCCATCCGCCGCAGCCCGCAGGGGCGTCGGCAGAGCGCCGCAAAGCGCGCGGCGAAGTTGAAGGCGTGATGCTGTGCCGCGATGAAATCGAAGACGCGCAGATGCTCCTTGTCCCGGTCGAGGCGCAGTCCGCGACCCAACTGTTGCAGAAACACCGTCAGACTCTCCGTCGGACGCAGAAAAATCACCGTGTCCACGAAGGGCAAATCCACCCCTTCATTGAAGAGATCAACCGTAAAAATCACATTGACCTCGCAGCGCTCCAGCTTGCGCCCGGCCTCGCGCCGCAGCTCTCGTTCACTCTCGCCCGTCAGCGCCAGCGCCGGCAGCCCGCGGCGATTGCAGAACTCGGCCATGAACGCCGCATGACGCACACTCACGCAGAAGCCCAGCGCCCGCATGCGCCGCGGCTCCTCCACGTGCCGCAGCAGCTGATGCAGCACCCAGCCCGCGCGCTGCTCATTGTGCTCCAGAAGCGCGCCCAGCTCCGCCCTGTCATAGCCGCCCACTCGCCATGCGAGCCGCGAGAAATCCATGCCAGGCTCATCATTCAGCCCGAAATAGAGAAAGGGACTCAGCAGCCCCGCCGCAATCGCATCCGCCAAGCGCAGCTCGTGCGTGATGCGCCCGCCGAAGAGCGGCAGAATATCCTGCCCGTCCATGCGCTCCGGCGTCGCCGTCAGCCCCAGCAGACAGAGAGGGCGCAAGCGCTCGAGCGCCTCCACGTAGCCCGTCGCCGCGCTGTGGTGGGCCTCATCGATCACCACATAGCCGAAGGCTCGCGGTGAAAACAGCTCCGCGCGCGACCTCCAGCTCTCCACCGTGCAGAACCAGCTCCGGCGCTCATCCCCCGGCCTCGGCACGTAGGAGCCGTCCACCAGCACCCCGAAGTCTGCGTCCCGCAACACCTGACGGAAACTCGCCTGCGCTTGGTGCAGAATCTCCACCCGGTGCGCGAGAAAGAGCAGGCGCACCCCCGCGTGCTCGCGAGCGAAGCGGGCGAAGTCAAAGGCCGCGATCAGCGTCTTGCCCGTGCCCGTCGCCGCCACAATCAAGTGACGCCGGATGCCTGCGCGGCGCTCGCGCGCAATCGCCTGCAGCGCCACCTCCTGATGCGCCCGCGGCTGCAAATCGTAAAACACCGGCTCCCCCGAGCACTCCGCCCCCGCCTCTGCTGATGCTCCCACCGATGAGGACGATCCGGAGTGGCGTTCCCTCTCCAGAGCTGCCTGCAGTTGCGGCAGCTGCGACGCATCGAAGCGGCGGAAGTGCTCCTCGTCCTCCCAGTGCGAATCAAAGGACGCCGTCACCGCCTCCCAGAGATGCGGCAGCTCGTGCTGGCTGAGCTTCACATTCCACTCCAGCCCCTGATCCAGAGCATAGCGCGACACATTCGACGAACCGACGTAGGCCGAGCCGAAGCCCGTCGCGCGGTGAAAAATATAGCTCTTCGCATGCAGACGCGTGCCGCTCGTGTCATAGCAGACGCGCACTTCCGTGTGGGGCAGGCTGCAGAGCTCGGCAATCGCCTTGGCCTCCGTCGCCCCGATGTAGGTCGTCGTCGCCACGCGGAGGCGCGGCCCTCCGCCCGGTGCAGGCGTCGCCGTCAGGACCTTCAGCGCCGGCATCAGCGTCATCAGCCCCGAGAGGCGAATGAACGACACCAGCCAGTCTGCGCGATCGCAGGTGCGCAGCTCCTGCATCAACTCGTGGAGCAGCGACGGCGAAAGCTCCGACCCCGTCAGCAGAGCCGAGACACCCAGTGGCGTCTGCGGCATCATCTCGGCAAGCTGCGCGGCGCGAGCCACCCCCGCCGGGCGATTCCCGTGTCTCCACAGCCCCAGCAGACGCGCCGCGCGCGGCTGCGCCTTGCCTTCGGCCGCGCCCTGAGAGGGGGCACCGGCCCGTCCCGCCTCAGAACCCTGGACCACCGCCGGCAGCAACTGCTCGTGCAGCAGCGCGCGAAAATCATCCTTCCGCAGCTCCGCGCGCAGCGCCGGCAGCATGCGCTCCGGCGGCAGCTCGCCGCAGCGCTCGCGCAAATAGTCGAGGATCTCCGCACTCAGGTGCGACGCAAGCGCATGCAGCAGCTCCTCGCCCTCAGGCGCCTCGCCGTACACCGCCTCCCATCGCTGCGCATCCAAGTGCCGGAGAGCTGCCTGACGGGCTTCCGTCAGCAACAAATCATAAAAACCTTCGTGAAGAGAAGCGCCGTCATTCGTCATGATCCCAGGATACCAGGAGGGCGCCGGATGTCAACCCTCATCTCAAAAATGTCGGATAGGGGCGGCGGAATCAGATACTCAGGGCGTCAGCGTTCTCAGAAACGTTGTTTTTTATTCTGTTATCATTTTAGCTGCGCGACGTCACTGGCGGACAATGATGAAATATCAGATCTGAGACGCCCCCGAACCAGCTCTCTGCAGTGAGGCCATGCGTCCCATACGGTCCGTTCCCGCCTTCGTGGTTGTATACTGGGCATGGAGGCCTCGATACCTGCCTCTGTTGTTGCGTTGCGGCGCAGAAAGTGATCACGCAGGGGCCGGGACACAGAGTCTCGCCGGCTTTGTCGCATCGCACCTCCCCGGATCCGGGCGGCTCGGTACGCGGATCGGGATGGGACAGAAGTCCGGGCCTGAGTAACCAGCCGCGGCGAAAGAGAGTGTACGGCTCCTCAGAAGCCCGAAAACTCCTCTTCGGCTGCGAGCAGGTGAAACTGCCCGTCGTCGCCGAGGCGGTAACAGTCCCCCGGCTCCATGTCGAAGAAATCGCGGAGCTCAGGGTGCAGCGCGGCGATGCGCGGCAGGTTGGTGAGTCGCAGACGCGTCCCTTCCTCGCCGGCGGCTTCGTCCGCCGCACAGAGAAAGTTCAGCCCGCTGTCCCAGCCGCTGTTCAGCGGCGTGACGCCGTCGCGGTACACTTCCGTCACCACGCCGTCCGGGCGGAGAGCCGAGACGGTCGCCCAGCACTGGAGCGGTCCGCTCTCGAGGCCCGACAGATCGGCCGTGCCTTTCTCTGCCCCCTCATCGCGCTGCTCCTCGTCCACGGCGGTGCGGAGCGCCCACTCCACCTCGGCGTGACGATCCGTGTAGCCCGAGTGCAGCAGGTCGTGCGCAATGCAGTAGCTCACAAAATCCGTCAGGCTGCGGCAGCGGCGCAGCGCTTCGCCGTGCACGCGCTCCTCGGCGATCAGCGGGGCATCCGTCACCGCGTTGAGGCGCCGGCCGTCGATGAGCGTCAGCATGTCGGGCGTGCAGCGGTGCAGCAGCGCCTCGCGCCCTTCGCGCAGCAGCAGGCGAAGCTCCTCCGCATAGAGCGGCACCACCTGCAAAAAGCTGACTCTCTCCTCCGCCTCGCCGTACAAATCCTCCAGAGGGCAGTGTTCCGCCCCCTCGGGAAAGGCCTGCGGCGGCAGCAGCACGGCCGCGCTGAAGTCCGTGCCGCTCGCCTGCATGAGGTCTTCGGGCAGGTCGAAGCTGTGCCAGAGGCCGATGGGGGCGCCCGTCGCAAAGGGCAGGCGGGCAATCCGCCGCATGAGGGCAACGGGCCAACTGAAGGAGGGTTTCTCCCAGTCCTCCGCGCGGCCGGCCCAGCTCGGCGGCAGATTGACGAGCAGCTCGCAGCGGCAGGAGTTCCCCTCCTCATCGCGGAAGGAGCGGGCCCCCGCACCCTGCGTCACCAGCGTGTACATCTCGCAGCCCGGGGCGGGCGGAATGATGTGCACCCCGATCATCACCCAAGGGCTTTCCTCTTCGGGAATCACCAGTGTTGACTCACCGAAGTAGTTCTCGATGTGCTCGCTGACGCACTCCTCCTGCTCCTCGGTGTAGAGGACGGGGGGCGTTGCGTCCTCGTTTCGGTCTTCAGGCGTGTTCATCTTCGGTTGGGTTGTGTTTCTGAGTGGATCGGGGTGTTGAAGGGGCGATCAGGGGGATCAGGGGGATCAGGGTGGGCGTGCCGCCGTCGGATGCTCAGGCTCCGGCGGCCGGGAGGAAGCGCCCGCCGTCGGCGCGAATCAGGCTTTGCCCGGGCTCCAGCGCGAGCAGGCGGGGGAGCTGGGG
>ERZ1664509.19-NODE-19-length-15841-cov-8.645002_pt1 | contig 15841 bp, 15 predicted proteins | sample MGYA00575338_ERZ1664509 | MGnify/ENA primary metagenome ERZ1664509 (study PRJEB40874, sample SAMEA4040751) | Gallus gallus | biome: gut; material: content | place: India | collected 2016-01-01 | study: EMG produced TPA metagenomics assembly of PRJEB14491 data set...
TTCTGAGGCGCCTGAGCCACCGGGCCTACGCGGCCTGAGGATATTCGCGGCCCTGTCGGACATACTCCGGCAGGGCCGCTTGCCGTCGGGTGGGGGGTGCTCGGTCTCGTGTCGGCGCGCAGGTGTTGCCGAGCTTGGAGCGGCGTGGCGGGTGGACGGAGGTCGCTGAACTACCGGGTCTGCTTCCTCGTCCTGAGTTTCGACTCGCCAGTCATCGCGCTCTGTGTTACACTGGGGTCATGGACAGAGAGACGGTCGAGAACACGCTCGGGTACCGCTTTTCGGATGAGACTTGGCTGCGGCAGGCGCTGACGCATCCTAGCGCGGATCAGAAGCGCAGCACGAATATCGCCTACGAGCGCCTCGAGTATCTCGGGGATGCCGTGCTGGAGCTCGTGGTGAGCTGCGAGCTGTTTCGCCTGCACCCGAAGGCGGATGAGGGTGAGCTGACGAAGTGGCGCGCGGCGGTGGTGAGCCGTCGCCATCTGGCGGAGCGCTGCCGCGCCCTCGGCTGGGGCGAGCAGCTGCTGATGAGCGCGCAGCTGGAGAAGAGCGGCGGGCGCGAGACGCTCTCCATTTTGGCCAACACCTTTGAGAGCGTGATCGGCGCGGTGATGATGGATTCCAACTACAACGCGGCGCGCAAGGTGTCGCTGCGCCTGCTCGGGGAGAGCATCGCGAAAGCTCGCACGCTGTCGGCGGTGAATTCGAAGGGCGAGTTGCTGGAGACGCTTCAGGCCATCGGCCCCGAGGGCCCGGTGTATGAGACGGCGGCGGTGCGCGCCGATGCTCCGGCCGGGCCCTTCCGCGCCACGGTTTCCTGGCGGGGCCGCCTGCTGGGCGAGGCGCTCGGTTCCAGCAAGCATGCGGCGGAGATGGAGGCGGCGGCGGAGGCGCTGCGCCGGCGTCTCTGGGTGAAGGAGCGCGCGAAAAAGTGACGCTGCGCTTTTTTTTCTGCTTCACATACGGTCAAATCGGTTTATAATAACCCGCGACAACAATTCTTTGATTCACATGAAAATCTGGCTCGACGGCAAGTTGGTGGATCGCGACGAGGCGAAGGTCTCTGTCTTCGATCACGCGATTCTGTACGGTGATGGTTGCTTTGAGGGTATCCGCTTTTATTCCGGCAAGGTGTTCCGCCTTCAGGAGCACATCGAGCGCCTCTTCAACGGCATGCGCTACCTCATGATCGATCTTCCTTGGTCCTTTGACGAGGTGTGCAAGGCGACGGAGGAGACGGTGGCGGCCAGTGGGATGACCGATGGCTACATTCGCTTGGTGGTGACGCGCGGTGTGGGCGATCTGGGTCTCAATCCCCGCAACTGCCCGGCGCCGAGCATGTTCATCATCGTGGAGGACATCGCCCTGTATCCCAAGGAGATGTACGAGAACGGCCTGAGCCTCATCACGAGCTCGTATCGCCGCCCCGATCCCGATGCGATCTGCCAGCAGGTCAAGAGCCTCAACTACCTCAACAGCATCAGCGCGAAGCTGGAGGCTGTTCAGCAGGGCGCGGGCGAGGCTCTCATGCTCAACGGTCGCGGTAATGTCGCCGAGTGTACGGGCGATAATATCTTCATTGTCAGCAAGGGCGTGGTGATGACGCCGCCGCTGACGGAGTCGGCCCTCGGCGGTATTACGCGCCATGCGGTGATGGATATCTGCGCCGAGCTGGGCATTCCCTGCGAGGAGCGCGTGATGAACCGCTACGATGTGCTCAGCGCTGACGAGTGCTTCCTGACGGGCACGGCCGCTGAGGTGATTGCGGTGTCGTCGCTGGACGGTCGCACGATCGGCACGGGCCACGCCGGCCCGGTGACGATGCGCATTCTGGCCCGCTACAAGGAGCTGGTGCGCGAGTGATGCGCCGATGACGAAGTCTTAAACTCTCCGAAGGCGGGGCCGCAGGCGCTGGCTCCGCCTTCATCTTTTTTTATTTGCGATGAAAGAGTGTTTGTATGCCGGCAAGTTCCTCAATCTCGTGCGCGAGGGGCATTGGGAGTACTGCGAGCGCGTGCGCGAGACGCGCGCTGCGATGATTTTTGCGTGCACGCCCGAGGGGCGTGTGATTCTGGTGGAGGAGTTCCGCCCGCCGATCGGGCGCCGCTGCCTCTGCTTCCCGGCCGGTCTCATCGGCGACGAGCACGCCGAGAGTGCCGAGGAGGCCGCGCGCCGCGAGCTGGAGGAGGAGTCCGGCTACCGCGCCGCGACGATGACCCTCCTCTTCGACGGGCCGTCGTCCCCCGGGCTGACCTCGGAGACGCTCAGCTTTTATCTGGCGGATGGTCTGGAGCGCGTGGGGAAGGGCGGCGGCGTGGAGTCGGAGCGCATTGTGGTGCGCGAGGTGCCGCTGGATGAGGTGGATGCGTGGCTCTCTGAGCAGATGAAGCAGGGCGTGGCGGTCGATCCGCGCGTGTACACCGGGCTGTATTTCATCCGTCGCTCGCGCGGCTGAGGGGACGGCGCCGTCTCCGGCGCTTTGCATGGGCAGGCCGCTCGCAGGCGGCATTTTGCTTGTCATGCCGCCGCAAGTTTGCTACCATACGCAGCGCGATGAGATACTCTGAAAAGCTTCAGGCACGCATTCAGGCGACGCGCTCCATGCTCTGCGTCGGCCTCGATCCCCGCCCCGATTCGGAAAACATGACCGAGCTGGCCGACTGGCTGCGCCGCGTGGTGGAGGAGACGGCTCCCTATGCCGCTGCCTACAAGCCCAACATCGCCTACTTTGAGGCGATGGGGCTCGCCGGCCTCCGCGTGCTGGAGGAGCTGCTGCCGGAGATGCCGAAGGACATCCCGGTGATTCTCGACGCGAAGCGCGGGGATATCGGCGAGACGCAGAAGTATTACGCTCAGGCCTACTTCGATCGCTGGGATGTGGACGCCGTGACGCTCAATCCCTTCATGGGCTATGACATCCTTCAGCCCTTCCTCGATCGCCCCGGCAAGGGTGTTTACCTGCTGGCGGTGACGTCGAACGCCGGCGCGGCGGATATCGAGCGCCGCACGCTGGCGGACGGTCGCCGGGTGTATCAGCTGGTGGGCGATATGGTCGACCGCGCGAAGGCCGAGGGCTGCGCGACGGATGTGGGCATGGTCGTCGGGCTGACGAATGCCAGCGGCGAGCTGCTGGAGCAACTGCCGGATGCGCCGCTGCTCATCCCGGGCTTCGGGGCGCAGGGCGGCGACATTGAGGCGCTGGCCGGCAGCCGTCGGGCGGCTCCCTCCGTTGTCAATGTGTCGCGCGGCATCCTCTACCGCGAGCCTGAGCTGAGTTTTGCCGAAAAGGCGGCGCGCTACGCGGAGAGCATCCGCCGCGCGCTGGGCCTGTGAGGGTTTTCTCGCGATTCTGACCTGCTGCGACGCGCCGATGAGACAGTATCTGGATTTGCTTCGCGACGTGCTGGAGAATGGTGTCGGGCGGCAGGATCGCACCGGCACCGGCACCATCGGCGTCTTTGGCCGACAGGCGCGCTTTGATCTGCGCGAGGGCTTCCCCTGCCTGACGACGAAGAAGCTGCACCTGCGCTCGATCATCTATGAGCTGCTCTGGTTCCTCAAGGGAAGCTCGAATGTGCGCTTCCTTCAGGTGCACGGCGTGAGCATCTGGGACGAGTGGGCCGATGAGAACGGCGAGCTCGGTCCGGTTTACGGCACGCAGTGGCGCAAGTGGCCGGACGGGAAGGGGGGCACTATCGACCAGATTGCCCGCCTCGTCGAGGGGCTGAAGAAGGATCCCTGGAGCCGTCGCCACATTGTCTCGGCCTGGAACGTGGCGGAGGTGGATGAGATGGCTCTGCCGCCCTGCCACTGCCTCTTTCAGTTCTGCGTGATCCCGCCGCAGCGGGAGGGGGAGCGCCCCGGGCTGAGCTTGCAGCTCTATCAGCGCAGCTGCGATCTCTTTCTCGGGGTGCCGTTCAACATCGCGAGCTATGCGCTGCTGCTGATGATGGTGGCGCAGGTCTGCGGCTATGAGGCGCGGGAGTTCATCCACACCTACGGCGATTTGCACCTCTACCGCAATCACTTGGAGCAGGCGCGCCTGCAGCTCACGCGCGAGCCGCGCCCCCTTCCGCAGATGAAGCTCAATCCGTCGGTGCGCTCACTGGACGAGTTCCGCTTCGAGGACTTCGAGCTCTGCAACTACAATCCCCATCCCCACATCAAGGCGGAGGTGTCGGTATGATCGTGGCGTCCGTCGAGCAGCTGCGCTTCACGGGGGTGGTGGCGATGGATGAGCAGCGGGGCATTGGCCTGCGCGGCTCGATTCCGTGGCGCCTGCCGGAGGACATGAAGCTGTTCAAGCGCCTCACGATGGGGCACCCGGTGCTCATGGGGCGGCGAACGTGGGAGTCTCTCGGTCGCCCGCTGCCCGGCCGTCAGAATATCGTGCTGACGCGCCGCTCGGGCTACGAGGCGCCGGGGGCGGTGGTGATTCACGATCTTGCCGAGCTGGCGGGCCTCGAACTGATGGACGGCGAGGTGATGGTGATTGGCGGGGCGCAGATCTACGAGCTGCTGCTGCCGCGCATGCAGCGCCTCAGCGTGTCGGAGGTGCATGGACGCCACGAGGCGGACACCTTTTTCCCCGCCTTTGAGGCCCAGTTCCCCCGCCGCTGCGTCCGCGAGCGCTTTGAGGGCTTTGACTGGGTGATGCGCGAGCGGTGAGCTTCGCTCTTGATTTTGGACGTACATTTGCTATAATGGCGGCCGCATGAAGAAGCGTCGCGTCGTTATTCTGGGATCTACCGGCAGCATTGGCACCAGCGCCCTCAAGGTGGCGCGTGATATTCCCGAGCGCATGGAGGTGGTGGGTCTGGCGGCTCACGGCAGCTATGAGGCTTTGGCGGCGCAGGCACGGGAGTTTGGGGTGCGGCAGGTCTGCCTGTTTGACCCGACGCACGCCGCCGAGCTCGAGGCGATGCTGCCGGCGGGGTCGCGCGTGCTGACGGGGCTTGACGGTCTCTGCGAACTGGCGACCTCGGCCGAGGCGGACATGGTGCTGGTGTCGATCATCGGCACGGCGGGGCTGCGGCCGACGCTCGAGGCGATTGAGGCCGGCAAGGATCTGGCGATTGCCTCGAAGGAGATTTTGGTGATGGCGGGCGAGCTGGTGATGAAGCGCGCGGCCGAGCGCGGCATCAGCGTGCTGCCCGTGGACAGCGAACACAATGCCATTTTTCAGTGCCTGCAAGGGCACCGCGGCGAGCCCGATGAGGTGCGCCGCCTCATTCTCACGGCCAGCGGAGGGCCTTTCCGCCAGCTCCCTCGCGAGCAGCTGGCGCATGTGACGCTGGAGCAGGCGCTGCGGCACCCGACGTGGAAGATGGGCCGCAAGATCACGATTGACTCGGCGACGCTCTTCAACAAGGGACTGGAGATGATTGAGGCGCGCTGGCTCTTCGGTATTCCGATGGAGCGCGTGGATGTCATCGTGCATCCGCAGAGCATCGTGCACTCGCTGGTGGAGTACTGCGACGGCTCGATCCTCGCGCAGCTGAGCGCGAGCGACATGTGCTTCCCGATCCAGTACGCGGTGACTTGGCCGGATCGCACGCCGAATTCCCTTCCTCACCTCGATTTGGCCCAGCTCGCGGGGCTGCAATTTGAGGCGCCGCGCTGGGATGACTTCCCGGCGCTGGGGCTGGCGCGCCGCGTGGGAATGACGGGCGGCACGATGCCGGCGATGTTCAATGCGGCCAACGAGGTGGCGGTGCAGGCCTTCATCGACGGGCGCCTCTCCTTCCCGGGCATCTGGGAGACGGTGGAGAGCGTGCTCTCGGCGGCGCACCCCCGCGACTATGAGGGCCGCCTGACGGCGATTCTCGAGGATGACGCCTGGGCCCGCGAAGAGGCGCGCCGCGTCATCGGCCGCTGATCCGGTGTACACTCGTCGCCGCGCGGCGGGGACGACAGGCCCGTCCCCATCGGAGCGCGAGAGCTGCGCCGTTCGCGAGCATGTGGATCCCGGCCTCCTCGATCTTGGCAGTTTTGATCTCATGATGAACTGTACACTCTCCCTCTTCGCTTCGGTTTGCCTTCTCTCCGATACCGTGGCAGCCTCGGGCCTTGCTTCATGGCCGTCAGGGCCGGGGCTTGTCAAGGACTCGGCGACCTCGGTGAATCCCACCGGCGGCTCGGTGGCCCGGATGTCGGTAGCCCGGATGGGATCGCCCGAGGAAGGCGGTGCGGCTGACAGCACCTGCGGCAGACAAGCCCCGCTGAATGCTGCCCTGTGCGTTGCCGCAACCGAGGGAGACGCGCCCGCGACGCTCGCGCTCCTGCTGGCCGGGGCCGAGGTCAATGCCCGTGTTGAGGGTGGGCCGCCTCCCCTGCGTCTCGCCGCCGGCGAGGGGCATACGGTCGTCGTGCGCCTCCTGCTGGCGGCGGGCGCCTGCCGCCGGCCGGCACTGTCGGGCGGGTGGACGGCTCTGCATCTGGCAGCCTCGGCGGGGCTCACCGAAGAGGTTCGCGAGCTGTTGGCCTCCGGGGCCGATGCCGGATCAAAGGCTGACGACGGCGCGACGCCCCTGCATGCGGCGGCGCGCAACGGGCATGCCTCTGCGGCCCTGCTCTTGCTGGAGGCCGAAGCGGACGCGAAGGCGCGGGATGCCTGCGGGGATAGCCCGCTTCACGGCGCGGCCGCGAGGGGGCAGATGGAAACCGCGCGTCTGCTGCTGGCTCACGGCGCGGAGGTTGACGCCGCGGATCGCTGCCTCAACACCCCGCTGCACGCCGCCGCAGCGTGGGGGCATGCCGACGTAGCGCGCCTGCTGATGGCCCGAGGGGCGGACGTGAATGCCGTGAACAATCGTGGGTGGACGCCCCTGCATGCGGCAGCGGTGAGGGGGCACGCTGCGGTCGCCGCCTGCCTGTTGAAGAGAGGGGCGGATGTGACCCGCCGCAACCGCGCGGGGCGAACGCCGCTGCAAGAGGCGATTCTCAACGGACGCACCGCCGTGGCGGAGCTGCTGCGCCGCCACGGCGGAGTGAGGGGTGGACGAAACGTCACTCACGTTCGAGCGCGCGGGGGAGCCGAAGCACGCATGGGGTGAGTCGAATGGCGAGGAGCCGGAGGAAGCGGGAGGTGTCGGGGCTCCGGCGGTGCAGAGAGGGTCGACAAGAGGGCGAATCCTACGTCTTTGTTTTCGTGTGCCCGTCTGCGTAGCTTCGTCAGTTTGAGACAGGAGAGCGGGAAATGGGGCATGTTTCGCGACGGAGCCTAGGGATCCACGAGGTTCGAGAGGGAAAGTGAGTCATTCTCGCGTGCCGTCGAGTTTTTGACTTGTCCTCGACGCGAAAAATTGCTAGAAGAGGAAGCCTGCCGGGGCTCGTGCGTCTCGCTGTCTCGCGGAGTTTGCTCGTCGTCCTTTTTTCGCCCCCGCTCTGCGCTTTGTTCCTGCGGCTCGGGCGATGCCGGGCTTGATCGGGGAGAAGTTGCGGCGAGGGCTGGGCTCTGCTGATTTACTCAACAAGTTATGACAAGAATGAACGCTTCTCACATGCTTTTGCTGCCCCTGGCGGGGCTCTGTTTCGGCGCACTCGTCGTCGATTGCCGCGCAGCGACCGTTGCCCACCAAGAATCGCCGGCGACGGCTGCGGCGCAGCCGCCGTTCAATAAAGCTCTGCTCGATGCCGCCGCGCAAGGCGATGTTGAGACCATCAAGCGCTCGCAGGAGCAGGGGGCCGATATTCAGGCTTTGTCGGCAAATGGCGGCTCTCCTCTCCATATGGCTGTGTTGGATGGGCATGTGAGTGCTGTACGCCTGCTGCTGGAAGCCGGTGCGGACGTCAAGGCCAGAGCCGCCGACGGCACGACGCCGCTGCACGAGGCGGCCGGGGGAGGCCATACGGGCGCGGTGCGCTTGCTGGTGGAGGCCGGAGCCGACGTCAAGGCGAAGGATATGCTGGGCATTACTCCGCTGCATTGGGCGGCGGGGGAGGGGAACGTGGACGCGATGCGCTTGCTGCTGGAATCCGGCGCCGATGTCAAGGCGGAGGCTTTGGGAGGCCTTACCCCGCTGCACTGTGCTGCCATGAATGGGGGGCCGGACGCGGTTCGCCTTCTGCTGGAGTCCGGCGCTGATGTCAACGCGGGGGATGGCAAGGATGGCGGGACTCCGCTGCACTGTGCTGCCGAAGAGGGGCAGTTGGACGCGATGCGCCTTCTGCTGAAATCCGGCGCCGATGTCAACGCGAGGGATGGCAAGGATGGCGGGACTCCGCTGCACGGGGCAGTCTGGCTGGGCCGTGCGGATGCGGTGCGCCTGCTGTTGGAATCCGGCGCCGGTGTCAACGCGAAGAATAAGGACGGCGACACCCCGCTGAACTTGGCTGCCGGGTCGGGCCGTGAGGACTTGGTGCGCCTGCTGCTGGAGACCGGCGCCGATGTCAATGCGAAGAATAAGGACGGTGATACCCTGTTGAACTTGGCTGCCGGGTGGGGCCGTGAGGACTTGGTGCGCCTGCTGCTGGAGTCAGGGGCCGATGTCAACGCGAAGAATAAGGACGGCGATACTCTGCTGAACTTGGCGGCTCGGGCGGGCCAAGCGGACTTGGTGCGTCTGCTGCTGGAATTCGGCGCTGACGTCAACGCGAAGAATAAGGTCGGCGAAACTCCTCTGCAAGCAGCCGGCATGCGGGGGCACACGGACGTCGTTGATCTGCTGTGGGCGCACGGGGCCAAGTGAGTCCGGTTGAAGCGGCGCGGCGCTTTGTCGCCGCTCCCGGGCCCGCTGGTGTCGGCTCGCGGGAGTGGCGCAAGGCAAGCTCCGCGCGGCCGTGAGGCGGCGCGGAAAGCCCCCGAAGGATGGGGTGTGCTGGTTTCGCAACCCGTTCATCCTTCTGAGTATCAGTAGGGGATGTTTCTCCTCTTGCGTTCCGCCTGTGTGTTCGTGCTGACGGGACGGATGTGACGCGCCGGATTTTTGTCCGGCAGGCCGACCATTTGATCTTGGCAGAAAGGAGGAGATACCCCCTTATAAGGTAGTTTCAGCCTCCTGTTCTGCTTTTTGGGGAGAAAAGACAGGCCTTAAAGCCATGAAGACGCAAAACCTCGCTGCTCACTTGCCTGACTCGGATGATGCTGCTGTTGCTCGGCGACGGCTTGCGGAGCGACTGATTGAAGCGTCTGCCTACGACGAGACGTTGCCGGCTGCTTGCCGTGACGGCGACCTTGAGTTGGCGCGCCTGTTGTTGTCTGCGGGTGCCGATGTCAATGCGAGGGACAAGTCCGGTGAGACGCCGCTGCACCGGGCGGATGAGGAGGGGCGCACGGATGTTGTCCGTCTGCTGCCGGAGGCCGGGGCTGATTCCGAGGTCGCGGATGCGGGGGCTGTCTTGCTGCGGATGTGGCGCAGGAGCATGGCTTTTCGGCAATTGTCGCCTTGCTGCATGCGTACGGCGACGAGGCACCTTGAGGATTCTCCCCTTCTCCTGTTCTGCCGTCGGGGCCGTCCGAGACGGGCTCGGGGTGTTTTTTGCGGTTCTGAACTTGCTTTTGCGCTGCTTTGCGGGTTGAAGTCGTGTTGCCCGTGTGGTAGTATAGGGCGTCATGAATGACTTTGATGTGATCGAACGCAAGATGGAGGCCGCCGGCCTCTCGCAGGCCGCTATCGGGGCCTTCCGCCACAGTGTCAACGTGCTCACTTCGCAGCAGTCGATGATGATTCCCGAGGCGGAGATTGCCCCGGCGGATGATGTGGCTGACTGGGAGTCGCTCACGGCGTCGGCGCCCGAGGCCGATGCCGCTCTGCTGGGGCAGGCGGTGCTCATTAAGCTCAACGGCGGGCTCGGCACGGGCATGGGCTTGCAGAAGGCGAAGAGTTTGCTGGAGATTAAGCCGGGGGTGACTTTTCTCGATTTGATTGTGCGCCAGGTGATGAGTCTGCGCCGCCGCGCGGGCTGCCCCGTTCGCCTGTTGCTGATGGATTCTTTCTCGACCAGCGCGGACACGATGGACTACCTAAAGCGCTACGCTGCAGAGGGTTTTGCCGACCCCCAGCAGGTCGAGATGATTCAGAACCGCGTGCCCAAGCTCTGCGTTGATACGCTGGAGCCGGTCAGTTTCCCCGCGCATCCCGAGCTTGAGTGGTGCCCGCCGGGCCACGGTGATCTCTATCCCGCGCTGCTGGGCTCGGGCTGGCTGGATCGCCTGCTGGAGGCGGGGGTGAAGTATGCCTTTATTTCAAACTCGGATAATTTGGGCGCGCAGCTTGATACGCGCTTCCTGCGCTGGTTCGCGGAGAGTGGTGCGCCTTTCGTGATGGAGGTGACGCGCCGCACGGAGGCGGACAAGAAGGGCGGGCATCTCGCGATTCGCCGCAGTGACGGCCAGCCGTTGCTGCGCGAGGTGGCTCAGTGCCCGGATGAGGATCTCGCCGCCTTCCAGGATATCAGCAAGTATCGCTATTTCAACACGAACAATCTCTGGGTGCGTCTCGATGCGCTCCGCGATTTCCTCGCCGCCAACGGCGGGGTGGTGCCGCTGCCGGTGATTCGCAATGTCAAGACGGTGGATCCGCGCGATGCCTCGACGCAGAAGGTGTATCAGGTGGAGACGGCGATGGGGGCGGCGATTCAGTGTTTCCGCGGGGCGCGCGTGGTTTGCGTTCCGCGCTCGCGCTTCTTCCCGGTCAAGACGTGCTCGGATCTGCTGCTGCTGCGCTCGGATGCGGTGGAGATTCGCGAGGACGGGGGCATGGAGCTGGCGCCGGAGTGCGAGGGCGTGGCGCCGGTTGTGCTGCTCAACCCGAAGCTCTACAAGCTGGTGGAGTCGCTGGGGCCGCTCGGCGTTCCCTCGCTCAAGCACGCGCGCCGTCTGGTGGTCAACGGGCCGCACCACTTTGCGGACGGTGAGCCGATCTGCGGCGAGGTGGTGCTTGACTGATGCTTGGAGGGGCGTCGGCCTGCGTCGGCGCCCCTGCTGCTTGACTGCTCGCCATGCCGGTGACGCCTCAAAAGATTCGGGAGCTCGCCGAGCGCATGCGTGCGCTCGGCCTCCGCGAGTCCGACCTGCGCGAGACCTTCGTGCGCGGGCACGGGCACGGCGGGCAGAAGGTGAACAAGAGCAACAACTGCGTCTGCCTCATCCACGAGGCGAGCGGGCTCGTCATCAAGTGTCACCGCGAGCGAGAGCGCGAGGTGAATCGCTACCTTGCGCGCCGCGCTCTCTGCGATGAGCTCGAGCACCGGCTCGGACTCGGCCCCAGCCGCCGGCAGCGCGAGCTCGAGCGCTCGGCCGGCCGCAAGGGGCGCACGGGTTCCCCGCGCAGTCTCACGGTTGTCGCTCGCAAGAGCCGCGAGCCCCGCGAGGAGGAGTGAGGGGCGGCTGAGGGGCGTCTCTGCGCAGGCGGGGAAACGCAGGGCCTTTTTTGCGATGCAACAGGCTCCGGATGCACCGAGCCCCCGATGTACGGGGAAGAGCGGGAAAGGCGTGGTGTGAAGGGCGGCGAGGCCTTTCTCAGAGCCCCATTTTGCCGGGGTTGAGGATGCCGGCGGGATCGAGTGCGGCCTTGAGGGTGCGGTGCAGGTCGAAGGCGACGTCGCCGACAGCGGCGTGGAACCAGGGGGCCTTGGCGATTCCGATGCCGTGCTCGCCCGTGATGCGCCCGCCGGCTTTCAGAACCCAGTCGAAGAGGCGCTCGACGAGGCGGTCGGCGGGGGCGCGCATGTCGTGCCCCTCGCTGTCTTTGGGCACCATGATGTTGGTGTGGATGTTGCCGTCGCCCGCGTGGCCGAAGCAGGCGACGTTGATGCCCGTTTCGCGCTGCATTGATTCGCAGAACTCGACGAGATCCACGAGACGCGAGCGCGGGATCACGATGTCTTCATTCAGCTTGGTGAGCCCCGTGGCCTTGAGGCTGTAGGAGAACTCGCGCCGCAGCTGCCAGATGCCTTCGACGGCCTCGGGCGTGGTGGCGCGGCCGATGGCGGTGGCTCCGGTGCGCTCGAGCACGCCGGCGATGGCCTCCAGCTCGTGGCTCAGGGCGTCGGCCTGGCCGTCGATCTCCACGATGATGTGGCCGCGGGCGTCGTCCGGCAGGGCCGAGTGGCCGAGGTAGCGGCGCGCGGCGGCGAGGGTGAAGGCGTCCGAGATCTCCATGGCGCTCGGCAGGTGGCCGGCTTGCAGCACGTTTTGCACGGCCTCGGCGGCGAGGGCGAAGCGCGGGAAGCTCGCACTGAGCGCGGCGCGGGCCGGCGGGGCGGGGATGATGCGCAGGGTGGCTTGGGTGACGATGCCCAGCAGGCCCTCTGAGCCGCAGAAGAGGCCGACGAGGTCAAAGCCCTGCTTGTTTTTGTGCGTGAGGCCGCCGCAGGAGCAGATGCGACCGTCGGGCAGCACGACTTCGAGACCGAGGACGTAGGCGCGCGTGACGCCGTATTTGAGGCAGCGCGGGCCGCCGGCGTTCGTGGCGATGTTGCCGCCGATGCTGGACTCTTTGCGCGAGGCGGGGTCCGGCGGGTAAAACCAGCCGAGGCGGGCGCAGGCTTCCTGAAGCTCGGCCGTCAGCACGCCGGCTTCGACGATGGCGAGGCCGTCCTGCGGGCGCAGGTCGATGATGCGCCGCATGGGCGCGACGGAGATGACGAGCCCGCCGCGCACGGGGACGCAGCCGCCGACGTAGCCGACGCCGGCGCCGCGCGGGGTGACGGGGATGCGTTTCTCGCAGGCGAAGCGCATGGCGCAGCTGACTTCTGCCGTGCCGGAGGCGAGCAGCACGGCCTCGGGCAGGGCCGAGGCATGCCATTTGTCCGACGCGTGCGCCCGCAGTGTCTCTTCATCGGTGTGCAGGTGCTCGGCAGGCAGCCCCGCGGCCTCGAGGCGCGCGCGCAGTTCCGCCGCCCAGGCGGCTTCGGGTTTCGCTTGACTCATGGTGTCTCTGTCGGGTGGTGTCTCAATCGGGGTCAGTCTCGCCCGGTGCCCCAGCGGCGGTGCAGGAAGCGCTCGACGGGTGAGAAGATGAGTTTATCGGCGAGCAAACCGACGAGGATGATGATGAACATCACGCCGATGACCTGATCCATCCGCTGCAGCTCGCGGCCGTAGTGCAGGTGCTGGCCGATGCCGAAGCCTGAGATGACGGAGACGTAGATTTCCGCCGCCATGAGCGAGCGCCAGGCGAAGGCCCAGCCTTGCTTCATGCCGCTGACGATGAAGGGTGCGGAGGCCGGCAGGGTGACGAAGATGAGGGTGTGGAAGGGCGGGGAGCCCATGGTGCGCGCGGCGCGGGCATAGATGGGCGGCACGTTGCGGATGCCGTTCTCCGTCGAGAGCAGCACGCTCCACATCGTGCCCATGATCACGACGAAGAGCAGGGCCGCCTCCGTCTGCCCGAACCAGATGCAGGCCAGCGGCACCCAGCAGACGCTCGGCAGTGCCTGAAAGCTCAGCGCGAGGTGCCCGAGCGTGTCCTGCATCCATCGGAAGCGTGCCGTGAGCATGCCGAGCGGCACGCCGAGTACGAGGCCGATGGCGTAGCCGATGAGCAGGCGGCGCAGGGTGACGAGCATGGAGAGCGGCAGTTTGCCGTTCACCGTGTTGTCCCAGAGGTAGAGCGCTACGCGGCTGGGCGGCGGCATGACGTAGGGAGACCACAGGGGCTCGTCGAGCCCCAGGAAGGCCAGATCGCCCGTCAGCGCGGCCCAGATGATGATCATGCCGACGAAGAAGGAGACGGAAATGAGAACGCGTTTCATGGTGATGAAAAATTCAGCGTGCAGCAGGAGGTCGCGGGGGCCGTCAATCGGATTCGCCGGCTTGGTAGCCCTTCAGCTCGCTGGTGATGAGCTGCGAGAGGTCGGCGAGGTCGTGGTCATTGATGTTGCGGGGGCGGGGAAGCTCCACCGGGAACTGGCGACGCACGCGCCCGGGATGCGGCGAGAAGAGTATGACGCGGCTGCCGAGGCAGACGGCTTCGCGCACGTTGTGCGTGACGAAGACGATGGTCTTCTTGCGCTTTTCCCACACGTCCTGAATATCGCCGTAGAGGCGCTCGCGCGTCATGGCATCCAGCGCCGAGAAGGGCTCGTCCATCAGCAGAATCTTCGGGTTGGGCGCCAGCGAGCGCGCCAGCGCCACGCGCTGCCGCATGCCGCCCGAGAGCTCGTGGATGTTGGCGTGGGCGAACTTGTCCATCTTCACGAGGAAGAGGTAATACTTCGCCACCTCCAAGCGCTCCTTGTTGTTGAGGTTGGGCTTCTGCTTGAGCCCGAACATCACGTTGCCGATGACGTCGAGCCAGGGGAAGAGCGCGTGCTCCTGAAACATCATCATGCGGTCGCGGCCCGGTCCCGTGATGGGCACCCCGTCCAGCAGCGCCATGCCGGCATCAGGCTTCTCCAGCCCCGCGATGATGTTGAGCAGCGTCGACTTGCCGCAGCCCGAGGGGCCGACGAAGCAGACGAACTCTCCCTCATTGATGGTGATGGATACGTCTTCGAGCGCGCGCACGGTGTCGCCCGACGCGTTGGTGAAATCTTTGTACACATGCTCGATACTCAGCTTGGCGGCCGGGTAGGCATGGATTTCCTTTTGCAGAGAAACTTGGTTCATGGGGTGTGGCTCGATGGGTTGCTCGATTCGGTGGTGTTCGATTCGGAAGGGCTCGATTCGGGGTGATAAATCATGCCGTCCAGCGGCGGAACGCGCGAGATGAGGTCGGCGGCCTGCGCATCGCGAACAAACTGCTCCAGCCCCGGCAGATCAATCTCCGTCGTGAGCTTCAGGCGCTTCCAAGCCCGCTTCACGATGTCCGCGGGCATCTCGCTCTGCGTCAGCAGCGTGATCTCCTCAACCACGCGGCGCTGCGCCTCCTCCGGGTGCTCGCGGATCCAGTCCGTGAGCTCGGCATGGGCGCGGATGAGCGCCTTGGCGGCATCGGGGTGATTCTTCAGCCATGCGACGCGGGCGACGAGCACCGTCGTCACCACATCCGGCTCCTCAACCATCACGCGGGCGCCCGCCATCTGCTCCAGCCGAGAGACCCAGGGCTCCACCGTCCAGCATCCGGACACGTCACCCTGCTGCAAGAGCTGAAGCTGCATCGAGTTCGGCGTCGGGGCCACCCGGCAGTCGCCGCCGCCCTCCAGCGTGCAGGTCAGCCCGTTGCGGGCCAGCCAGGCGCGGCAGGAGACATCCTGCGTGTTGCCGAGCTGTGGCGTCGCAATGCTGCGCCCGCGAAAATCCGCCGGTACTTTGATCGGCGAATCTTTTCCGATCACCAAGGCCGCCCCGCCGTTCACCGCGCCGGCCAGCAGACGCACATCGCGGCCGCTCGACACGGAATAGGCGTTGATGGCCGGGCTCGGCCCCACGTAAGTCAGATCCACCGTGCGGCCGAAAATGGCCTCCATCGCCGTGGGCCCGGCGGAATACGTGTACCACTCAAAGCTGTAGCCGGGCAGGTAGCGCTCAAACCAGCCTTCGCCGTGACGCGACATATTGCGAGCCACGAGGGCCTGCACATGCGTCACGTTGGGGAAGCAGCCGATGCGAATGACCCGGCTGTTCGGGTCCTCGCGATGACAACTTCCTAACAGAAATAGCGCACCCAAGAATACCACCAAAGCTGCCAGCGCTCTCTTCATTTCCCCTCAAGGGTAGCAGAAAGCCCGTAAGGGGTCAAGCTCCTTTCGCGGCTTCCTCGCAGGATGGCTGAGATCGGCGGTGGCGTTTTAGTCACAAAGACGGCGATGGGTGCTGTCTCTTTTTCACCACTTCGCGCCCACCAGACCTGGCCCGGTCTTGGATGCCGCCGTCTGCTTTTAACAAAAAAAAATAAACTATACTCGCCTCCCCCATTTCTAGCTTTTCTTCCTGACTCCTTTCGCCCATCAT
>ERZ1664509.21-NODE-21-length-15022-cov-9.788401_pt1 | contig 15022 bp, 4 predicted proteins | sample MGYA00575338_ERZ1664509 | MGnify/ENA primary metagenome ERZ1664509 (study PRJEB40874, sample SAMEA4040751) | Gallus gallus | biome: gut; material: content | place: India | collected 2016-01-01 | study: EMG produced TPA metagenomics assembly of PRJEB14491 data set...
GGGGGCGTGAGGCACAGCGGTCTGAGCCTGCCCGGCCGGGGTCTCGGCGGGGGTCTCGGCAGGGGCGGATGCAAGGCCGGCGGTGGCGAGCAAGCTCAGCAGCCCGGCGGTTAAGGTGATCTCGTTCATCGCGTGGGATAGGGTTCGATGTTGCTGCGTTTGCGGCCGCCGACGGGAGAAAGCGGCCCAAGGGATGCGGGCATACGCCGCGGCGGGGGCGACTGTGTGGCCCTTCTCCGTTATATATCACACAGGCTGAGGGGAAGACAAGTTTTTTCCGCAAGGCCATGCACCTTGCCGCAGTGCAAGCGGCGCCTGAACGTCCACGGCCTGCCGCATCGGACGGCGTGACCGGAGCGTTCTGAGGAGCGAGGACGACCGAGTCCCCGCGGCTCACCTGCGCTCGCGGGCCTCTTCCGTCTGCGCGATGAGCCGCTCGACAGCCTCGCGCTCGGCGCTGAGCCGCTGCATGTCGCGATCCAGCCGCTCCCGCATCTGCTCGAGCTTCCACAGGCGGCAACGCCACCACTCCGCCTCGCTTTTCGGCTCGCTCATCGGCAGTTCGCGGGGGATGTCCGTCCGCCGGATGAAGCAAGCCATGCCTCCGGCCGACCGCTGCAACAGCGAAATCAGGAAGCTGAGCTCCGCCTTCGCGGCGCAGGGATTCCCCTCGAGTATGCGGAGCTGCTCGATCCACCGTTTCGCTTGCGCACGTCGGAAAACGCACTTGCTGAGGGCGAGAACCAGCAGAGGATAAAAGGGAGCTTGGACGAGCAGGTCCTCGTCGGCCGAGAACCAGCGGTCGAGCGCGGCGTTCGGGATGCTCTCCGCCCGCTTGAGGAGGCGCTCGAGGAGCGGGGCGTTGTGCGCCTTGAGACAGGCGCCGATGCCGATGGCGAGGCTCTCTTGGTCCTTGACCAGTGCGAGGGCCTCGTCACTGTTGCCGGTCCTGACGGCAACGGCGATTTTACGGCGGCGAAGGCGGGCGCCTTCATCGGAACGCCCCTGTGCCGAGGACGGCGCGTCCTCGGGCCCTTGGTGGGTGAGGAAGCCGTACCCGTTGACGGAGTAGATTTCCATCGGCACGCCGGCGAGGGCGAGGCGCTCCTGAATCCGGGCGCCGTGCGAGACGCGATCGGTGACAAGGCCGATTCCTTCGGGCGACGGATGGGCCTCAGCCTCGGCGCGGAGAAGCTCGACCAGGGCGTCGCCCGAGCTGTCCGCATCGCTGCGCAGGCGATCCAAGCGCACCACGCGCACCGCAGAGGGCGCCTCCTGCGCGAGCGCCGCGAGGAGGGGCGCGTTCGGGAGTTCACCCTCGCCGGAGGCTGCGATGATGAGCGACGCCCCGGCCTCGATGAGGGCAGGTTTGATGTGTTGCAGCAGGAGGCCGACCTGCGGATGATACAGGGCCGAGTGCTCGACGACGAGGGGCTTCGCCTGCACGATGGCGGCCAGCGCCTGATACGCGAGATGATCGTACAGGGTTCGCTTCTCTTCGGCGGGTTCGAAGGGGTCGTACAGACCGCCCCATTCACGGAGGGACAGGGTGCTGAGGCGGCCGGGTCCCTTCCCGTCGAGGCTCGAGGGACATTGTTCGCGCAGGGATTTGAGCAGCTCGATATCGCGAGAGACCACGATTTGCGAGCAGTCATTCCGCTTGAGCCGCACCGCCTGCTGAAGGGCCGTGCGCTCGCTGACATCGCCCCAAGGCTCTCCGCTGCGCAGGATGAGCCGGCCGCTCGCATCCCACTCGGAATCGGGGCCGAACATGATGTGGAAGCTCCGCAGCGAGGCGGGCTCGCCCGGTGCCTTCTTTACAGACGTGTAGAGGTCGTGCAGCTCGATTCTCTTGGAGGGCGGATACCACGAGATGTCATCGCCCTCGAGCCATTCCCCCGGCATGGGGAGCCGGAAGCTCGCGTCATCGCAGCGGCAGGCGCGGCACAGGGCCTCGTAGCCGGGCGAGACGACGACGACGTGCGCCTTCTCGAGCAGCTGAGATCCGACGACGGTGTCGAGCAGGACGCGTCCGACGAGGCCGGTGAGGGCGTCGGATGCGAGGTAGACGAAATCCGCGCCGGAAAGGAGGTCGCGGTAGCTGTCCATAAGCGGCTCAATTGTGCGGCGGTACGCGAGATATTCCATTCCTTTCGTTGACATGGCGGGATTCAGGGAGCTTGCGACTTTCGTGAAGGCGGCTGGGCTGAGCTTCGGGCACGGCGGGTAAAATAGTGCGGGCTCGCTGGCGACTGGTGCGATTATATCACATTTTATTTTTCTGTCAATTCATTTCGGCTTGAGCACCTGCGTTCACAAGTGCCGCTTATCACTCCTAATCCTTTACATGTATGCCGTTAATAAATTGCGTCGCAGTTTGCATCATGGGTAGTGGCGCATGTCTGAACCGGAATATATCTTATAGAAAACATCCTTCATATGAGATGCCGGCGGCTCGCGTGTCGTTCGCGACGTCTCGGACAAGGGCTCGCGCGCGGCTTTTTCTCTCTCCGAGACGACGTGCGCGGGCCGACGGGGCTCACGACCGGGACGCTCAACAGCTAAGGATTCGACCTCGGCTCGCAGAACGCAAAGTGCCCCCCTGCTCCGCTGCGACCTGCGTCAGCAAAGCTCACGCAGGTCGCGCGTTTTTCGGCGAAAAAGATCCTTGAGGACTCTGCGCTCCCATTCCTGATCGATCTCGATCTTCACTCCAAGCTTTCTCTCTGCCAGCATGATGGCTTCCACGTCGCAGAAATCCGAGTATGGGTTAAACAGGATGTCGGACAATCGATCATCCGGGTACAAATACGGCGTGGGCAGACTCATGATGCGCGCTATTTCCGCGATGCAATCATCATCCGGGACAGCATCGGAGCAAGTCCAGGCCTGCTCGTATGCACCTCGCGTTCTCCCTCGCAATGAGCGACGCCACTCCCGATTCTGACGTCGGAGCTGCTGACTCCGCCGCCAAGAGGAGAGGAGGTTGGCAAAGGGAGAGATAAGGTATTGCGAGAGTTTCATGATAAACGTGGCCCTGCCTGTGCTCGAGTGATATTTCCCGGCTGTGCGGAATCACCGCAGAGGGGGCATGACTGCACGGAAGACTCCGCGAGCACCCCGCTTCGTTCTCAGCTCCGCTGATGGGAAATGCGCTGCCCGACCTGGCTGCTTCGGCTTCATCCTGTCCTTGTTTGCAGTTGCGTTGTTCCGGCAGTGCCCCGTCTTGAACAACGAGAAGTTCATCCCGCATTCGGGGGTAGATCGAAATGTCTTTTAAGGAACGGCAAGCCTTTTGGGCGGAGCTGACACACGGCGTTGCCCTCCGCGCGGCTACAAGGGGCTTGATTCGTGCGCGTCGCAGAGTTGCAGGACTCGGTGAGACGGGTTTCGAGACGCCGGCCAAAAGTCGGACAGCCAAGGATTTGAACAGAAAATCCCGGCAATATGAATTAATGCTTGACAAGGCGAGGCACTCTTTGCTAAAGCGTAGGGGATATCTGCAGGGATTGCACACTCTCCTCAAGCAATACGTCCTTTCCTCAGCCTTTACCAACAAATAACACATGAAACTTCATCTCCCGACCAATCTCCGCGCCGCGCTGCTCGCCTGCTTGGCAGCTACCGCTACCTTGGCAACCAGCCTCGGCACCGGCACCATCGCCGGCGGTGCTCTTATCGTCTCGCTCGCCTCCGGATCTAGGGCACAGGCCGAGGCCGGTGACAGCATGGATGACCCCCTCAAGTTGCCGAACAGTGACGGCACCGCGGGTTCCGTTACCAATCTCAATCTTTCGTCGTACGGTGAGAATCAATATATCGATTTGAACGTCTCCGGCGGGCATCTCATCAATTCCACCGATGGCAACGGCAACATCGCAGCCAACATCATCATCACTCAGCTGAAGCTGACGGACGGTTACGGCAATGCCGCTTACAATTTCAGCGGAAGCATCTCCGGCTCCGGCGAGTTCTCGTACAGCAAGGCGCTGGCGGGCGGCGGTCAGTCCTGGGACTTCCTGGGCGATGTGTCCGGCTTCACGGGCACGATAAATATCAGCGGTAACGGGGCACACCTGGAAGAGTTGAAGTTCACCGGCGGCGGTGAGATTAATGCCGCATCCATCAACGTTGCCGATACCCTGAGCATCGGGAATACAACGGGCCGCAGTGACGGCACGGGCAGCTCAGCTTACGCGACAACCGTCACGGGCACCGTGACGGCAGGCACACTTAATGTTAAGGGTACAACGGATAATACCTTCAACAATACCGTTACCGTCGGGACTCTCAATGTCGACGGCACAGCAACCAACACTTTCAGCGGTGCCGTCAACGCCACGACGCTAAACCTCAGCGGCACTGCGAATTTCACCGGCGTGACGACTTCCCTCGGCACCGTCAATCTGGCTGCCGGCTCCTCCATATCAGGCGGTTCTGCTACGGCGACATATCTGGCACCCAACGCAACGGCGACAATCGGCGACAACTACACAACCGCCGGTCTGACCATTACGGCAGGATCTGCTCTCTCCATTGCCCCGGAAGCTACCGCACTGGTCACCGACGAAACCAGGGTTGCCGGATCCATCGACATTGCCGGCACAGGCATTTTGAACCTTCAAGGAAGGCTCAGTATTGAAACGCCGACGACCATTACCGGCACGGGCACTCTCGATCTCAGTGGCCTCACCTCTATCAGCGTTGCCCCGTCCATGGCCGGCGGGATTACGGAAATCAGGGATGAGCAGAACAACATCACGGGCTGGACGCTGAGCTATGAGTTTCTGACCATCGACGGCGGTATCACTCTGGCGGACGGCAGTGATGCGGTTCTGACGGGAATGGGGGTGACCAATACAGACGGGACATGGACCTTCGCTGAAACGGTTCTCGTCAACGGATGGGATGCCAACTGGGGCTACACGGGGCTCGAAGGCTCGCCTGACGTCGCCTCCTTGCCGACAAATGACGGGGCCTTCTCGTACAATGAGGACATAGGCAGGGAAAATGATGCCCTGATCAATTGCGTCTTCATCGGCAACAAGGCTGAGTATGCGAGTGACGGCACGGCTGCCATCCGGATCACGAACGGAACGAATGAAGCGAACACCTACATCATCGGCGGTTCTCCGTCGACTTCAACAGAGCTCGATACGTGGATTTACATTGACATCGCTCCCGGTTCCGTCGACACCATCGGCACCATCGTCGGCGGTAACCTCTCCAACGATTGGAGCGCAAACTCCACTGCCGGCAATTTCACCGGTAACAGCCATATCCTGCTCAAGAACGGCACAGCCAACAACATTATCGGCGGTAACCTTCGTGACGGGGCCGGCACCAACGGCTTCTTCACCGGCAATTCCTACATCACCGTTGAGAACGGCAACGTCGAAGGGTTCATCTTGGGTGCCGGCACCACCGGACACAGCAGCACCAACTCCTTTGTCGGCGACACCAACGTATGGGTCTATACCGTACTCACAACCGGAGATACGACGCTTAAAATTGATGCAAGTGCTGCGAATAATACGACGAATCTGTCAGCCGAGTTCGCCGCTGTCGCGGGTGGCGGTGCCACCGCTCGCAACATCAACGGCACGATTGCCATTTCCGGCAATACCTCCGTGACCATCGATCTCTCTGATTATGCAGGCAGCAACGGAAGCGAATTCGGCAAATACGTCGTCGGCTCCTCCATCGCCTATGAATCCGGTGCAACCGTACGTCAGACCGGAGACGCTTCCGTCTCGATCATCTCCCGAGACGGCCTCACCTTCCGCGACGCCATCATCGGCGGACACTTCAACCCTTACAGAGCTTCGTCTCTCACCCTCACGGGCAACAGCTCCGTAGCCATAGATGCGAGCGCAGGCGGCACCTTCTCTCACATTGTTGGCGGTTCCTACCTCGGCGAAACGGCAACGGCTCAGGCGACCCATGCAGGCAACAGCTCCGTTGAGATCAACGGGGGAGCGAACGCCGTATTCCTCGGGAGCATTATCGGCGGCTCGATGGATCTGATGGCGGCCGGGAGTGCCAAGCTCGTCGATCATCAGGGTGATACGAGCGTTACCATCAAAGGCGATGCTACGTTCTCCGGAGGGCTGACTCTCAACGGAGATCAGCTGGCCGTCATCGGCGGCACCTACGTCAAGAACTACACGAACGGCGAATACACCAAAACGAAGAACTCGACCGTTGACATCAGCGGCGGTTCGTTCGACGGACTCGTCGTCACCGGTTCCGTTGTGCCGTATAGATCCACAACGACCATCTCCGGTGTAAACACCCTCAAGATTAGCGGGGGCACCTTCAATAAAGCTGTCATCGGCGGCGTGGCGTCAAATGGCGGCGGTTATGCCTCCAACATCACCTTCAGCAGCGAGGAAACCGATATCGACGTACAAATCACGGGCGGGCGATTCGCGAGCGGGGCCGACATCATCGGCGGCTCGTATCTCGTGGAAGCAGCGGGCGACAACAAGAGCACCTTCAACGGCACGATTCAGCTCGCTGTCAGCGGGGCCACGGTTGACTCCAACATCTACGGCGGCACATACATTGAGGGCAACTCTCCCGTTGTTCAAAAGGATGTCGAACTTACTCTCGGCAACTCTGAGGGAACAACAACGGCGATCAACGGAAGCGTCTATGCGGCCGGTTACGCGGAAGGAGATGCCGCCTTCAGCACCGAGAACACGAAGGTCACCATCGCCCAAGGCGTAAGCTTCGGCGGCAGTGCGGACGCCCCCATCACCATCAGCGGCGGCTATGGCGGGAGCGGAGCCAACGCCACCGTCACGGGCTCCAAGACCTTGGCTGCCACGGGTGGCTCCGTCGATCTCAGCGGCAATAACATTATTCTGAGCAATTTCACCACGGCGGACGTCGCCGAGGGCAGCTCGCTCAATCTGGGCTCCAAGCTGGCGACTGCCGGCATCACCACGAAAACCGGAGCGGGCACACTTGCCATCGCAGGCGATATGACCGGCGCGAACCTGCGAGTTGAAGGCGGCACGTTGCAAGTCGGAAACGCCACAGTTCTAGGCAGCCTTGCCATGGCGACCGACACCACGCTCAAGCTCACGGCATCGGGGGCGGATGCTCTGCATCTGAGCTCGCTCGTGATCGACGACGGGGCAAGTATCGGGCTCGATCTGACGGGGCTCACCCTCGACACAACGCAGTCAGACTACACCCTTGTCGCCTTCGATTCGGAACAAAGTCTTGATCTGAGCCGATTCGACATCGCATTGGGTGACGGATGGACGGGAGAACTGAGCCTCATCGACAACAAACTCGTTTTGACGGCAAATCAGTTCCTGTATTGGGACGCAACTGATGTTCCGGGAGTTTGGACGGCAACGGATGAAGATAACTTCTTCACCGGAGGCTCCGGCTCGGCGGCTACATGGGTGAGCGGCTCAGGCACCACGCTCGTTTTCGGTGAGTCGAGCGAAGTGAAGGATGTCTCCATTGAGGGTGGTCTGGAGGTGGCCGACATGATCGTTCAAGCCGGAGCCGGCAACACCTACAGCTTCACAGCCTCCAACGGCGCCATTACCTCGCTGGGCAACCTCACCGTTGAAAGCGGCTCTGCCTCCTTTGGCGCGGGAGCCCTCGCTGTCACGAGTGAGACCGATGTCACCGTAAGCAACGGCGCGACGCTGTCGCTGGCGGACAAGGGAACGTCCACCGACGGCAAACTCAACATCGCGATGGAGGGCGGCTCGACGCTGGTATGGGCGGGCAGCAGCGACGTGCTGGAGGGCAACAGCCTCGCCCTCGGCGAAGGCACCGTCACGCTGAATATCGGCTCCAATGACACGAGTCTTGCGGGTCTGACCAACACAGCCGGCAGCGCGCTCACCGAGGCGACGACCATCGCCGTGGCGGGCAGCGGCAGCGTGACGCTGGCCGATGACAGCATCGGCAGTGCCGGGCTCGACATGGGCACGGGCACCACGCTGGCAGGGGCTCAGCATGCGGCGAACAATGCCATTGCCGGAGCCGGCAGCGTCGGCATCGACGCAGACACTGCATGGAATGGCGCAAACAAGACCTACAGCGGTGCAACGAACATTGCCGACGGCGTGACGGTCACGGCTCAGGGCGGCATCTCGTCCGGCAACACAGCCGTCTCGCTGGGTGAGGGCTCCACGCTGGTACTGGCCGACGGCAACCGGGGATTCGGCTCCATCAACACCGGCACGAGCGGCACGGTGGTGATCACCACTAACGGAGACTTTGAGTCCAACCGATGGCTCTGCGGTTCCGGCACGATTTGCGTTGACCTCAGCCTGACGGACAGCGCGGGCAGTAACAAATCCGTCGAAGACATCCGTCTCACGGCAAGCGGCTTTGTCACGGCAGCCATCCCGAATGCAGGCAATGTGACCAATAACGGTGCCCCGAGTCGTTTCACCGGCACTTATTTGCTCTCCGGCGGCCAACTGTATCTGGACGTGGAGCGCAACGGCAAGCTCGCCATGGGGCTTGACCCTGCTCCGACCATTAAGGTAGAGAGCGACGGCCAGCTTCTCGTCGGCTGCCCCGACTCCGGCAATTGGACCTTCAACATCGACCTGACGGGAGCCTCGTCCGAAGCGATCGGGGCGATCACCGGGCAGCAGGCCGGTCTCGTTCTGGACATCACGGGCAACACGGCGGCAAACTTCACGGGTTCTCTGACGATGCAGGACGGCAGCTCGCTGGCCTCGATCGGCGGAGCCTCGGAGTTCTCGGGAGCCGTCACCCTCGGCAAGACTGCGGAGATGAGGGTCGAGAACGGCACGGTGACTCTGTCGGGATCCATTACGCAGGAGGCCGACGGCTCGCTCTCTAAGACGGGCTCCGGCACCCTGAAGTTTGCTACGAGCTCTGCAGCCAACATCGCTCTCGATGCCGGCACGCTGGATCTGGGTGCGGCATCCATCGGCGCCTCGGTCACGGCTGCTGACGGCACCGCGATCAACGCCTCAGTGGACTCCACCCTCGCTTCGCTCACGGTCGATGGCGGCACGACGACCCTCACGGGCAATGCCACCACGCTGACCAGCCTCAGCGGCTCCGGAACCATTGATGTGCAGAATGATCTCACGATCAACGGCGGGGACTTCGCAGGCACGCTGGAGATGAACGGCGATACCGGATCTCTGACGCTGGGTGCAGCGGATGCCGCCGCCAATGCGGACATCCTGCTCTCGAACGCCAACGCAACCCTGAACGGAGCTGACGCCGCGAATGTCTATCAGATCGGCTCGCTGAACGGCACAGCCGGCACGGTTGAAGCCGGCAATTACCAAGTCAGCGCGGGCGGCGAGTTCAGCGGCACGCTGGCAAACGGTGTGGAGCTGGAGGTCACCGGCGGCGAGCTGAAGCTCGGCAGCAACACGGCAGCGGAAGCCGAGATCCGGCTCACCGGTGCTTCGCTCGGCATGGCGTCGAGCGTGGGGGAAGATGAGGTCGTCAGCATCCGGAATCTCACCGCCGATGGCAGCAGCACCCTGAATGCCGGTCGCTACGTGCTCAGCGGTGCCGACAACGCCTATGCGGGCAAGCTCTCCGCGGGCGTTCAACTCACGGTGACGAGCGGGGCCACCCTGAATCTCGAAGGCGTCACCATTCAGCCGGGTGGCCCGATAAACATCATCGGCGAAGGCGGCAGCACCATCAATGAGCTCAGACTCTGGTCGGGAATCACGCTGCAAGCCTCCAACACCGGTGAGGATTCGCAGGTGTCTCTGAGCGGGGGCATGTTCCTCGGGGGCAGCGTTCAGTTCGACATGACGAAGGTCTCGGACGGCGAAGACGGCGTTCCCGTCTATGCCCCGTCGACAACGGCAGCCTATAATAGCGGCGGAGGCCGTTGCATCTTCGGTCAGAACAACCTCATCCTCAATCCGGGCACGGGCGTGTCGATTCAAAACGGCACCTACACCCTGATCGAGAACGTCGGTGAGCTGGAGGAAAAAGAACTGGGCTATCTGGTGCTCAATTACTCCAGTTGGAAGCGCCTGCGCCACGACCTGAGCCTCGAGCAGAACGGCTCTCAGTATGATCTCGTCCTGACGGTGTCTGGGGAAGCTCGCAGCCTGACCTGGCAGGGCGATGCGTCCGGCGCCGGCAACTGGAGTTACACGGAAGATTTGGATCCCAATCAGCCCTGGACCTACACGAGCGGCAGCGGGACGGCGGCATCCGACTTCAGCAACGGCGAGGCCGTCACCTTCGACACGCTGGAGGGTATCACCGGACCGGCCGTCGTCACCGTCACGACGGATGTGACGGCGGGCAGCATCGTTGTGAAGGGCGACACGAGCTACACCTGGACAACGGAGAACGGTTCGACGGTCTCGACGGTGGCCGGAGGCAAGCTTGAGGTCGGCTCGGCGGATTCGGCGTTCACCGGCACGCTGCGTCTGGAGACGGAAACAGCCATCGCCGGCGGTGTGGACATCAACAGCGGCACCGTTGTCGCGGCTCACTCCTGGGCCCTGAAGGACTCGGTGGTGACGGTGAACAAGGACGCAACGCTCAAGGTGGATCAGACCGCCGCCGGCACGAAGATCTTTGCCTCGTCCATCACGATGAACGACGGCAGCCGTCTGGCCGCGACGGGCAACGCCGGCGGCACGGTGAACAATGTGGCGGCCAGCGGCGCCGTCTCGCTCGCCGGCGAGGGCGATGCCGTGCTCAATCTGGGCTTGAGCTCGATCTCCTCTGACAGCGTGCTGACGACGGACGGGACCGTGAACATCAATGAGGCGCCGAAAGATGCTTCCTTTGCGGCTCTGATCGTCAACTCGGGCACGACGAAGCTGGATGTCTCCACGGATCTGATCGTCGACAGGATCAGCGGCGACGGCACGCTACAGGTCGAGGGCGTGCTCACCAGCGCGAGCTCCTCCCTCGATATCGCCCATCTTGCGGTGAATTACGGCTACATGTATTCGACCGCGGCGGAAGGCACGACGGTCGCGTGCTTGACGACTGTCAGCCACAACGGTACGTTCTTCGGCACGTGGACTCTGGAGAATCTGGCCGACGGGGCCGATATGAATGTGGGGTCTCTGACGAGTGCTTCGAATACCGCCTCGCTGACGATCAATCAGGCGAAGGATGCCACCATCAGCGTGGGTTACGGCAGTTCGCTGACGGTGGAGAGCAACGCTACCATCAGCTCGATCAGCACCTACTACGGCGGCGCCACGGTGACGCTGGCCGATGACACAACCGTGGGCTCCCTCATCCTGGAAAGCGACTTATCCGCGCATTATCCGGCCAACGAGCTCAACACAGCCACGGCAGACGGCACCATCACGGTAACGGGATCAGCGACGATTGAGAAAACGACGGTGAATGCCGCCGAGCTCGTTCTGATGGGCAACGCCAGTCTGGATCTCAATACAACGGTCGGCACCCTTACGGTGAGCGGCCAAGACAGCGTGACCGATGAAGCAAGCGGCACCGTGACGCCGGGCACGACGGTGGCTCTGGGCGGTACGGAAATCGGCCACCTGCTTCTTGAATCCGGCACGGTAACAACGACGTCTTCGACGCGAGTCTCCCTGATTGAAATGTCCGGCGGCACCCTTGACTTCTGCGGCAACAACATCGGCATTGCCCCGCCGTCAACGCCGGGTGCACCGGAGCCGATTTCGATGTACGGCGACATCGTGATGACGGGCGGCTCCCTGGCCGGGGCCGAGCGATACAGAGGCTTGATCATCATCAACGATGCAATCGGTCAGACCTTCGAAATGGGAGGGCTGAGCGACGAAGCGACGCTGATGCTTCAGAATGCCGAGGGCACGCAGCTGACAGGCCTCACGGGCGTGACTCTCGGCGATGGCTCTCTGATCACGATCTCTGCGGGCATGACGAGCGAAGCCGGGGCTCTGCTGCAATTCTCCGAGCAGGGCACGGCGGGAGTAGCTGAGAATGCGACGGTGACCTTTGACATCAATGATGTGCTGGGCATCGTACGCAGTGCGGAAAATCAGTCTGCCACGTTCACTCTGGGCAACGGCTACGCCGATCTGAGCGATCTCAACAGTGCCGTCACCTTTGATGCATCGCTGTATCTGATGAACATGCAGGCTGAGTTCACGCAGGACGGCAAGCTGACGCTCACACAGCTCAGCCCGAGTGATCCCGACACGGTCTACATCGCCTCGGAAGCTCAAGGCAGCGGCAATGCCGCATGGGCAGGCAACGGAGACCGACTCATCTATAACTCGACAGAGGGCTACACGGTCGTCTACATCAATCAGGACACAACGATTGATCTGGTCAACGGCCTCGGCCTCCTCGACCCGGCCGAAATTCCCGCCGGCAAGACGGACGTCGGTCTCGCTCTGCCCAACCTGATCGGCTCCTCCGGCACAACGCTCACCATCGTCGGCGACAACGACGGGACGGGCACCAAGGATCTCGTCTCCATTGTGCCGAATCTCTCTGCGGATGAGCTGCCGAACAACGTACGAAACGCGCTGAGCTTCGGCGGCACGATCAAGCTTCAGGGCACGGATCTCAAGCTGATGGCCGCGGATGCGGCAACAAGCGAGCCGGACAGCGAGTTTGTGTACCGCGTCGGTTCCCTGCAAGCGGATGAACATTCGCAGGTCATCGTTCAGAGCGGCGTACTGCAACTCGACAGCAGCAGCACGCTCTCCGGCGGGCTTTCGGTGGATGAGAACGGACAGCTTGCCCTGCGCGGCGACACGACCTTGAGCGGCGCAGTCACGGGAACGCTCCTCTCGGGCACCGATAAAGCGAGAGCCGACGTATCCGTCGGCAGTGGCAGAACGCTGACTCTCGACGGCACAGAGCTGGCGGGAATCTCCATTGCGGGAGAGGCCGGCTCAGTGATGTCGATCGCGTCCGATTCATCCCTTGATATGAGCAGCGCGACCAGCGGCCTGCTGCTCAGCGTCGAGGAAGGCGCGGCCCTGAGCATCGTGGCTGACCAATCGAGCAGCCTGACAACGACCTACGCGACAGAGCCGACACCCGGCGTACTGGAGTACGAAGGTCTTGTGGGCAAAGGCTCACTGGTCGCCGATGCGAGTGCCGCAGCTGAAATCGTGCTGAATACGGCGTCGGGAACGGGCTACATCTTCGAAGGCAGCCTGGCCGACTACAACGGAACCATCACACTGAAGGGCGAGGGCACGCAAGCCTTCACGCAGGACGCTGCGGCAACGAGCTTCCGCGTAACGGGCGGCAATCTGGTGCTGGCAGATACGGTCTCGACCGTCGGCTCGCTGCAACTCAGCGGCACGGGTCAAGCCTACGTCAACCTCGTCGACGAGAATAACGCAGGGGCCAACCGCACCTTCGCGGTGAAGAATGAGCTTCGCCTCGGAGAAGGCTCAACGCTGAACCTCACGCTGAATCTGACACAGGCGATGCTGGACGGTACGGCAGCCATCACATCAACCTCCGCCTCCTACACCGGAGGTTCAGTCTCGCTGAACCTGGTCGGCATGGATGAGGGGCTCGACCTGACGGGCGGCGAGACGGTAACGGCCACGCTGATCTCCTCCGTCACAACAGTGACCGACACCGAGGTCTCGCTGGCTCGCCCCGAGGATAAACTGCTGCAAAAATACTTCGGCAACACGGCACGAGTCGAAGTACAGGGTAATAACCTTGTTCTGACGGGCACGACCGTCACGGCAGAGACGGCCGACTTCCACGCCTCTGCCGCCCTGACGCAGAACGGCAGGACGGGCGCGGCGATGCTCGATGATCTCTATGCGACGACGAATCCTCAGCTGAATGCGCCGGGCAGCGTTGCGGCATCCGTGCTCAATGAGCTCGAGCAGCTGATTCTCGCGGGAGACAACGCGGCGGCTGACCGTCGTATGGCGGCAGTTGCAGGCGCAAGCGCGACGGCAATGGGCATGGCCTTTGCCGGTGACGTGCAGCGCCAGCTCAAAGCCATCCGCAACCGCACGACCACGATGGGTGTGAACGACGCCTACGTGAATCCCGACATGCCGTACTTCAACGCCTGGGTCAATGCCGAGGGCAGCTACCGCAGCCTCGAGCAAGACAGCACCTACGCAGGCTATGAGTTCAACAGCTGGGGCGGCACGCTCGGCTTTGATGCCGACATCACGCCGAATTGGACGGCAGGTCTGGCGCTCACGGCCATGTACGGCAGCCTGACGGCAAAATCGGCGGAAATGGCCGAGGGCGATCTGAACACCTACTACGTAACGGCCTTCGCCCGCTACACACCCTCAGCTTGGGCACACACCTTCGTGGCCTCAGTCGGCATGGCCGACGCCTCGCTCGACCGCACGGTGTCTTACAGCGGCGGCTCATACCGCACCGGCGGCGATACCGACGGCTACGGCTTCGGCCTGATGTACGAACTGGGCTACACGGTACCGCTGGATGAAGACGGACAGTCGGCACTGCAACCGGTGTTCAATATCACCTACACGCACAGCAACCTCGGTGCCTACTCCGAATCCGGCGACATGGCCGTGCGCTTCGGTGATCAGACGATGGACACTCTGACTCTGGGTCTCGGCCTGCGCGCCCAGACGACGATCGGAGAAAACATCTACAACCGCACCTCCCTGCTCGAAGGACGCGTGCTGGCGAAGTGCGACATCGGCGACCGCAGCAGCTCGGCCTCAGCAGCCCTCGCGGCTCTGGGGCGCACGGCGGGAGAAGTTGAGTCGGCAGAGGTCGGAGCCTTCGGCGTTGAACTCGGCGCCGGGTTGACCATCCCCGTGGGGCAGGAAGGCGGCTCGCTCTTCTTCGACGCCAGCCTTGAACTGCGAGCGGACTACACGAACGTGAACGCGACGGTGGGCTACCGCATCAACTTCTGACGCTTGCCGCCGCAGCCCGCAGACTTCGGGGGGGCGACTTCGGTCGCCCCCCTTTTTTTGCAAGCTACAAAAAACTCCCCGCAGCAAGCTTCCTCATCCCCTCGGCGTAAGCTCTCAACGAAAACCATTCTAGGCGGGCATGCGAGAATGGAGGCCTATGT
>ERZ1664509.22-NODE-22-length-14870-cov-9.345663_pt1 | contig 14870 bp, 8 predicted proteins | sample MGYA00575338_ERZ1664509 | MGnify/ENA primary metagenome ERZ1664509 (study PRJEB40874, sample SAMEA4040751) | Gallus gallus | biome: gut; material: content | place: India | collected 2016-01-01 | study: EMG produced TPA metagenomics assembly of PRJEB14491 data set...
GCCTGAGATGCCGGGCGCTGGGGCTGCCGAGGGGGGCTGCCGGAATGCGTCGGCCTGCCTCAGGAGGAGGCAGCGGCTCTGCGAATCCTGTCCTTCACCGCCTGCACGCAGCGATCCATATCCTCCTGAAGCTCGTAGACCCAGAATCGGATCACATCCCAGCCCGCACTGCTGACCTGCAAATCCCGGAAGTGATCATCCAGCTTGCGCCCTGCGACGGAGCCCTTGTGATAGCGAACACCGTCGACTTCAATATCCAGCTTGTAATTCGCCGACTCGTAGGCCATATCGAGTCTCCTGCCCAGCAAACCGCGCTGCGGTTGCGTGGTAATGCCGGCGGCAAGCAGCGCCTTCCAGAGTTGTTCCTCCCACACGGACTCAAACGTTGGTTTGATCTTTGTATCCTTTGCCCGGGGATAAGCCGCCAGCTTTTGGAGAACATCGACGCCCGAGTCGCGGCACAGCTTGCGGTTGCCCACGATGAGAGCACATGCGCGCGCTCGGCTGATGGCCACATTGAAGATGTATCGGTTGCTCATATCTTCAACGTACCACTTTTTCTTCGCGTCCAGCTTGTCGTGATAGCCCAGCACAAAGATGATGAGATCACGCTCGCCGCCCTGAAAGGCGTTCACCGTATTCACGAGAAAGTTATTCAGGGAACGGGAGAAGCCAGCGAAGCGCTCCTGCATGAGATCCGCCAACTGGCGGTAGGGGGTGATAATGCCGACATCGCCGGGATAGTGCGTGCTCCTCAGCCGCTGCAAGAGGGCCTGCACTTCCTCCAGATCACCATCCCATTCCCCCGAGGTCTCGACCCAGTCAATCGCTCGGGTGAAACCAAAGGCGGCAGGAAAGCGCAGCTTCTCCGAATCCGTCCGCACTTGGAGCAGATTCTCGTAAAAGACCTCGTTGCAGAACGAGGCGATATCTTCATGGCAACGGAAATGCTCGCGCAGGCTGACGGGAGCCGCCTTCACGACGCTGTAAGCTGATTGCTCAGTATAGTCATAGCGGTTATCGTCAGATGACAGCCCGTGTCTGGCCTTGAGAAAACTGTTGCGTGAAGCCGTCAGCGTGATGATGGGAGGAAACTGCTTGGGATCCCCGATCAGCGTGGCACTCTTGGCCCGGTATAATGCCGGAATCAGAGGAGCAATGTCGCACTGGGCGGCTTCGTCAATGATCACGTGATCGATGATGCTCGGCAGACAAGGCACGGCGTTCGGAAGAGACAGCAGGGTGCAAGCCCAAGCGGGGAAACACTGCGAGAAATACTCGTAGCCGCGCGTTGCTCTGCCGAGCTCTTCAGAAGTCATGCGGTTGATGATAAAGGGGCGATTGCTCCTCTTAAACAGAGACATGCTCGCTTTCACCACGTCGATGATAGCTTCCCCTTCCGCCGTCTCACGATGCAGGCGTGCGGCGCGTCGGCTGAGCTCATAGATCAGAGCCGGTTTGAGCATTGCATGTAAGTTGTCGATCAGACTGCCCAATTGGGGTAAGCCCTCTGACACGGAAGGCAGAGACTTTGCGCGAAGGCACACCTCCTCGTAAGCTGCCTTCCTCTCCTTGTATTGACGACAGGATTTCAGATAGGATGCAATGCGTTTGGAGCGCCCTTCATCACTGTGGGCAGGAGCAATGAGCTTGCCGAAGTGCTGAGAGATCCACGCACGCTGCCGCTCTTGCCGCTTTTTGCCGCCCAGAGCCCAGAGCAGACCTTGCATCAGGGAACGGATCGAGAATCCCCGCGGCGGTTGACTTCCGTAGGCCTGCCGGGCTGCCTTGTGCAATGTTGACAGCAGCGCCTCATCCGGTGTGTCACGCTCGGCAGACGTGATGTAGGGATTCTTCTGTGCTGCCTCCAGCTCATTCAGGCGGCACTTCATCTCTTCTTGGATGTCATTGCGCTCTGCGTACCGCTTCTCCAGCTCCAGGTACTGCTCCTCCGCATCCTTGATCACGACCGGCAGAGGCTCATCGGACGCGACGAAATCGGAGGCCGCGCGATCCTCGTAGTCCTCCAAATCCTGCTTGTACCACGAATTGGCGCTGTCCTGAGGATCAAGCTTGTTAAAGTACACCAAGGGCAGGCGCTTCCCTTCCATCAAGCTCAGACTTCGATCAGCGATGGCCGAAACCGCCTTGTGGTTGCGGCTCGTAAAGAGAACGGACTTCCCGCGATAAACGAGATTTGCAATCAAGTTGACAGCAACCTGAGACTTGCCGGTTCCGGGTGGGCCTTTGACTCTGCTGATGCGCCGATTCAGAGCTTGGGCGACAGCCTCACGTTGTTCGTCGTTGGAGGAAATGAAGGGCAGGGGTACCTTTTCCGGCTCATCGGAGTTGATCGAGCGCTTCGGGTGCTCCCGAAAGACGTAGGCCAGAGCCGTTTGATCCAGACAATCGGCCGGTTGGTTGGCAATGAACTCAAGCTCATTCAGCAGAGTCCCCGAGTACTTCGGCTGCGTCGACACGCAGAGAACCGCCACGTTGCAGAGCTCATGTTGTTTTTGGAGGGATGAAGGCCAGACATAATCCAGACAGGAAGGCTTGAACTTTCTGACGTCGGCCCCCGATTCCACGGCCAGAACCGGCAGAATGGACTCGAAATTCAACTCGCCGGTATTGCCGCTGGCCGCGTAGATCCGTTGAATGAAAGCCTCCTTTTCCTCGCGCGGAATCTTGTATTCGATCCAGCTCGTATTCAGGCCGACATCCGCCGGATCAAGCTTGAGATCGAGTTGATAGCTGCTGAAATCTACCATCAGCTCCGCCGGAATCAAGGCAACGGGCGTACAGAGCAGCTCTCCTCCTGTGGAGCGAAAGATTTCCACAGGGTAGCCGATATAAGCTTTCCGCCCATCCCGACAATGGGACACTAGGTAATTGCATGCCGCGCTCTCCTCTCTTCTCAATTCGACGGAGATGACCTCGCGGCCCTTGCGCAACCAGTCAGCGGGAAGCAGAGGAATAATGTATCTTTTATTCAGGTCCTTGGAGGATAAATACTCCTGCGCCTTTTCCTGAAAGCGCACGCAGTCAGAGAAATACCGAACGAGCCTGCGGAAGCGCGCCCACTCGCCTTCGCCGTTCGGCGTATCCTCGGCCGCAGGGGCAAAATCCTCATCACCCAGAGCCAGACGCCTCCTAATCCCTTCTTCAGTCAAGATGTATTCTCCCTTACAGGTACACTCAACTAGCTCCGCTGACATTAAAAGATTCAGCGATTCTTGACCGGGATTGCCCGGGATGATACGCTCAAGCCGGCGTATGATGTCTTCGTATGAACGTTCGATGGAGCGATCGTCACGGCTCAGCTCCCATGCGCGAAGGAGCGAATCAAGGTCTTTCATATCCCAGTATCAGTCGCTAAGTGTGTCGGAGAAGCATTGCACCATTCCCTCCAGCGAGCCGGTGCTTTCCAAGAACTGTTTCAGCACGGAGGCCGTTGCCTGAGCTGCATTGTCACGCTCGGCGATGAGTTTGTTCAAGCAGCGGACAAGCTTGCGGTAGCAGGAGTCGCCGGAGCGAGAGAGAGAAGGCTTGAGGAAGCTCGGCTGGTACTTGCGGCGGCGAAGGAGGTAGAACAGGGCGTACAAAATGTAGTTGTAGTACAGCGCGCGCTTCCTTCGGAAAATCAGATAATTGCTCAGCACATCGACACAGCATTCAGCTACCGTCAGGCAGAGGCCTTCCGCCTCATCAGGCTTCAGATGGGGTAGCCTGAGCGCATCGTTGTTCAGTTGAAGCATCGACGCCAGCGTGCGGAACCAGTATGTTACTCGCCCGCATTCTTCCGTTGAGCCGACGAGATCAAGCTGCTTGCGGACGTGAATGCAAAAGGCGCGCAGAAATCTCTCGATATCCTGATACTGACAGACTAAATTTCCGCACAGGGTGAAATAGGGAGATTGAAGCGGCCAACCCAATCGGGCCGTATTCTCAACTGACTTTAATGTTCTCTGAACGATTGCGCGGAAGCGAGGGTTGTTTCGCTGATACGTCCACGCAATCAGGCGCACGGCGGTGGTATCGTAATCCCCCCTCTCAGCATCTTTGGCCAAGCGCTTCCACAGGCTCTCGAGGAAGGAAGGTGTGGGGAGAGAAGGCACTTCCTGCCCTTCACTTGTGCCGAAAACATTGCTCTTGCTCAGCTTCTCAATGCCCTCCGCCCGAGCTCGCAGGCTGCTGGCCTTGGCGAACCACGAACCGTCGGGCTCCAGCGTCCCGCGCACGTACCGAGCCACCTTCGCTTCAATGCGTTCCCACTTGGAGTCTGAGGCAACGACTTCCGGCGTATCGGCCGGGAAGCTCCGGCGTATGCGCGCATTGAGCGTCTGCAAGGTTTCATCCCGGACCCACACCATGTTCTCGAGCAGGTTGAGCACAATCGGTTCACGGAACAGGGGATGGGCCTCAACCTTCACCTTGGCCAGTCCTTGGCCCGGAATCATCGACGGAAAAAGCACGATGGGCTGCTGCTTCGGGGAACTCAGTTCGAATTGTTGCTTCAGCTTGCGGAGATTCCGGGAGGTCGGCGTCACCTCCCCCATGGCGAGATAAAACTCCACAAAATCCTCTTGCGCCCGAATGCTGAGCCCGCGGTACGGATCCCCCACCAACTCCTTCCCACCCTCGCAGAGTTGGCTCCCCTTGATGAGGCTGACTGCTTCGATGCATTCCCTTGAAACATTCTCGACCACAATCGAGAGGCCGGCACACTCATCAAAATAGGTGGGCAGCCCCTCCCTCAGTCTTGCCGCATACAGGGCCGCGCCCCGGGCAAGCTGCATCTCTTCCTGCGTCTCATAGAGGCAGCGCGTCGTGTCAAAACCATACAGGCTCTTGTCTGCGCGCGCCTTTGTATACCTCCCGATGTGAATACAGAAATCGACATCGCGAATTGCCGACAGGGAAAGATACCCGGAGCGAAGCGTTTCTTCCGGCTCCCGGTGCCATGCGTGCAGCACCGGATCCCACGTCACAGCCCTGCGATCACCTGTGTAGAAGGTGTTGTCGATGAACGCGTCTTCCTCATCATTGAAGAGTGACTTGAACTCGTACGCTTCGCCGATCGGGTAATTCTCGCGATTGATCGCTCCGCTCGACGTGTTGAGGTAGGAGCGGCGCGCCGGGACGAGGAATCCATCCTTTCGCTTCAGCGTGAGGATGGAGACGAGGACGCGATCAAATTCCCAGTCCACAACCGCGACGCACTGATTTTCCCGGGCTCCCATCGCCTTGAGCCGATCCTCGAATCCGAGGCATGCTGCAACCGAGCGCCAGAGCAGCTGAGTCCGAGAACGCGGCTGATGAAAGGCCTGAAGCATGCGCTCCTGCATACGAGCATCCTCATCATCGGGAATGGTCAGGATGTACTGTTCACAATCCTCGCAGTAGTCCCGACCCGCTTCGCAGGCATGAAAATAGTCCCGGAGGGCTCGTTCACTCTTCCTCTGAGCCTCGCGCGACCCTTCAAGGCCCCCTTGGAATTCATCTTCCGGTACGCGGAGCCCCTCCAGGATCTTCCACAGAGGCATCGCTCTGTCAAACTCGAAGCATTCGCGTTCCGGGTTCCAGAGATCCTCAATCGAGGGATGCAGGGGATCCTGCAAATAGGGAGACCTGTTCTCGCAGGCGCTGCGGGGATATAGCATGAGGCGGCGCAGGATCTGCGCTTCACCGATGCGGCGGACCCTACCGTGGTCGCCCATCTCAAAGCAAGCGTGGAGATGGCGGGCATGCAGATCAAAGACGTTGACCTGAGGCTGCGGGGCATTCATGCTGGCCTCCCTTCCTGACACCAGGCATGAATCGCCTGCTTGGCGGCATGCCAGGCATTGTCATTGAAATGCAGCAGCAGTTGCTCTGCATCGCATCGAGACGCCTGCTCGGCACTCAAGGCAATCCATCGCTCGTGAGCACTGGCTTTCGGCAGAGATTCATCGCCCTTGAGCCCGTATGCGAACATCCATTTCTGATCGCGTCCGGGGCTGATCCATCTCAAATGGGCATCGCTTCCCACGACGCGCCACTCCAAGAGCTGCCGTCCGTTGCTGAATACGTTGCCGTAGAACGGCGCATCCGTCATCATCCCCGCCTTTGAAGGCTCGGAGCGAAACCAGAGGCGCGACGAGAAAAGCGGGGTGAAACCCGCAGGGCGCTCCTTGAGCATGGCTGCCGTCAGCAACATGGTGATGTAGTCTCGCGTCAAAAGATGCCGCTGCGGCCACAGGCGCTCCGCAAGACGCTCCTTGCGCAAGAGCCGGCGATACCAGAGCCAGATGCGGTTGTAATGGCGATCATAGAGCAAGACATAGTTCGGCGTCGGCGCCGCCCTGAGGATGGGCACGCCGGAAAGCGCGGGCCCCCGCAGGGCCTCGCGAAACGATGCCACGAGGCGCTTCACGGCCGCAATGCGCACATGCCGGGGAAAAAGCCTGGCATAGCGTTGCAGGTAGCGCCGACCCTCCAGCTCCGCCCGCACCAGAAACGATTTGAGCACGCGGTTCTCCAGCGTGACGAAGGACTCCTCCCGCACGACCGCCATCAACTGCTGCTTTCCTCCTGCCTTTTGAGCCGCCGAACGGCCCGGCTGCCGAGTATACCACGAGAGGCAGCGCGCATCCAACTGCTGAACGCGCGAGAGCGAAACCATGCGTCGCTCTCTGCGAAGCACGCGGCGCATGCTCTGCACCAGCTCCTGAATCTCTTCCAGATGCCGCTCGGCCAGAATTGAAATGAGCCTTGCGGGCGGCTGGGATTCATCAGCCTCCAGAATACGCCAGACATCCTCCCATTCCAGCGGGAGCGACTTTTGCTTGGACATGGCCAAATGGCGGTGCTCGGCAAAGGTCTCTTCCGCCCGAAAGCGAAGCTGATCGTAATCCTCCAGCATGGAGAGAAAGAAGCTGATCTCCGGCTCCGGGGCCTCGTTCTCCCGAACATCGCGCAAGAGATACTCCCGGAGCTTGGAGACCTGAGAAAAATCAGTCTCGCGGAAGACCCGACCGTCGGGCACCAGGCAATCGTGGAGACGGTTCATGGATGCGGTGCGCGGCCGGGGCTTAGCGGATCAAGCCTCGCCATTGGAAGAAGGCCTCCTGCGTGTTGTCAGCCGTCTCTCGGAACGCCTGAGCCAAGTCGCGATCATGACGCTCGATGATATCCCCCAGACCGCTGAGCAGCTCCCTCGACTTCTGATTATCTTTGTCCAAGCCGTTGAGCTTGGGCAACACCTTCATCTCGATCTGATCGGCCACCGCCCAGCGGTAGGTGTTCTCGGCCGTATCGCTCTGAGGATAGTTTGCCACATACTCCATGATGCTTTGGGCCACGCGGTGACCGAAGGGCCGTCCCACGCCCGTCAGAAGCTCATTGATTTCCTGAAGCTCGTCGTTGAGGTGAGAGGCTGTGGAGCTGTTCGCTTCCTTGTGCCACTGCTCCCAGATTTGCAGCGTCAGAGTTGTCGGCTCCTGCTTGTAGTGTTCGATGAAGTCCTTCTTGCTCGTCGGCTTGACACGCAACTTCTGCGGCCTCCCGAAGCGTATCATGTTGGCGCGATCCATCACCTTGTCAGAAAGGGACTGCGTGCTCTCATCCTCATTCATCGTCCCGACGAACAAGGTCTGCGGACTGATGAACAGGCGCCTCTTCTTCATCGGCCCGGAGGATGCGCCGCAGTCGATTTCAATCTCCGCGGCCTGCCTCTGCTCCGCTTGCCGCGCGTCGATCCCGCGCCTCACCTCCAGCTTGCTGAGCATGTCGCTGAAGTAGTATTCCACGCGGGCCAAGTTCATCTCATCGAGCAGAACGATATTCATCGACTTGACGGATGCGGCTTTGTTGTTGAAGGAGTCGCTCTGCCACAACAGACGCGAGAGCTCGGTGGCTTTGAATCGTCCCTCCATGTAATTGTAGAAGCCTAACATGTCCTGCGGGCTGTCCCAGCGCGGCTGCACGGCCACCTGAAGGAAATTCATCCCGGCGGCGTGTGCGTAGAGCTCCGGCAACAAGCTTTTGCCCGTCCCGGAAATGCCGGCCAGCACGACCAAGGGTGAGAGCTCCTGCACTTTGAGACTGGTGTGAAAGGCGTTCAGCAGGCGAAAGTTGAACTGAATGTTGCAGGAATCCAGCGTCTTGACGAAATCGTCGTACCACTTCTTTTCCGACTTGGGGTAGTGAGAGGCGGACGGCTTGATGATGTTGGGCAGCGGTGTGTCGAGATCCGCCCAGCACTGTTGCGAACTGACGGCTTCGGAGCTCAAGCGGGCATACTTCTCATTCAGCTGAGAGATTTCGCCTTTCTTCGCCGCGATGAAGGCCTCGGTCTCTTCTTTTTTCTTCTCGCACTCCTTCAGCTGTTGACGTGCGCTCGCCAGCATGTGGGCACTGGCCGCATTATCGGATTGGAGCTTCTGCAGACGCTGCTCCGCCTGTTGAAGTCTGCTTTCATGGTCCTTTAACGCTTTGGTCGTATCCGAAAGGTTTTTCTCCAGACGGGCAGCTTCCAGTTTCTTGGAGGAGATTTCCTTGTCCAAGTCCTGCACGATACCTCGCTTATCGTGGAGTTCTCTCTCAAGAGAAGATTTGGCAGATTCGAAGTCCTGATGAAGTTTCTCCAACCGGTTGCGACCGGAGGTCACGGCTGCTTCCGTTTCTTTCTTCCTTTCCTCCCATTCGCGCAGCTCTCGCTTCATGGAATTCAAGTCTCTCTCACAGCTTGCCCGGTCCAGTTGAAGTTTGTGGAGCTCTTCTTGTTTTTTGCTGAGCAACTCATCGAGTTTCTGCTTGGACGAGGTCATCTCGGCGATTTGTTTGTTCAGAAGTTCAATCTCGTGCTGTTTCGTGCTGATCTGAGCATTCAGACTGGCGAGATATTCTTTTTGCTCCTTCCGAATCGTTTCCTGGTCCGCTTTTGCTGCTTCAATCGCCTGCTCCAGCGCTTGCTTTCGAAGCTGCTCGTCTTTGTACTGCTTGTTCAGCTCGTTGAGCTGCTCCTCCCGCTCTTTGCATTCATCCCCGAGCTGAGCCAGCCGCACCTTGGCCTCCGTTTCTTTCTTTTGCAGACTATTGAATTGATCCTGATGCCCCTTGATGTAGGAGTCCATCGCCTCCCCTTTGGCAATGATCTGCTTTGCCTCTTCCCCCTTTTTGCAGAGCTCGTCGTACTCCGCCTTCTTTTCCGCCAGCCTGCGGTGGGAATCGGCATGCTGCCGTCCCAACTCCTCCAGCTGTTTCAGAAGGCTCTCCTTTTTCAGCAGTTCCGGATCCAAATCCAGAGCGCGGGAGTATACAACATAGGCGTAAACGGCGAAGCCGATCACGATCACGGCAAAGGCCCCGGCCAAACAAATGAGTCCCAGTCCAGTCATATCGTCAATTCGTTGTCAGATGTTCAGGCATCGTTGTTGACATCGTCTTCCTGCTCGCGGGCGTTGTCCTGCTGCGCTCGGAGTTTATCTTCGGTGGCCTGAAGCTCTTGCTTCATCTTGAGTAATTCAGCCTGTACGGAAGAGTGCTCGGTGTGCAGGGTGCTGAGACTCTTCTGAGCCGTCTCAATTTCCGCCTCCAGAGACTTCAAGTCGGAGCGTCGAGCCGACAGCGAACGCTGAGCGGAGCTCAACTCGGATTTGACGGAATCCCGCTGCGCGCTTTCCTCGTGAAGCGCTTGCCTTGCTGATGAAAGAGCCGATTCCTCAGCCGTGCGCTCTGTTCGAAGTGATGCCAAGGCATCCTGCGCTGCCTTGACATCGTTGCGCCCGCGCTCCAACTCAGCTTTCGCAGCGTCGAGCCGGCGCCCGGTGTCTTCCAGCTCGGCCTGTGCTGCCCGCTTCTTTTCCTCTATCTGATTGAGCGCCTGCTGCGCCTCCGCTTGCTCCTGATGCATGGAGCCCAGTTGTTCATCGAGCGCTGCGGCGCTCTGTCTCAGGCTCTCCTGCTGCTGGGCGAGTTTTTCCCTCTCCTCCTGAACCTTCTGCCGGGCCTGAGACAACGCTTCCTTGAGTTTGCTCAGTTCGGCCTGCACGCGCGCTTGTTCCGCTTCTAGCTGAGAGTTGAGTGCCTCGAGCTGTTGACGGCTCTGTGTTTCACTCTTCTCGCTCTCGCTCTCGATGGAGGCGAGCTGCTGCCGAGCGGTGGCAATGCTGCGTTGAAGGGACTCTAGTTCCTTCTCTGAAACGTGAATCTTGTTCAGCTCCTCTTGTCCTCGGGCTCGGGCTTGTCTGAGCTTATCGAGCTGAGTCTGAAGCTGTTCCCGAAGGGCCTCTCCTTTCGTGATCGAATCTTGGAGGCGTTCGTTCTCGGCGAAAAGCTGTTGGTAGGTGGCGTTGCGCTGCTGAAACTGCTCATCGAGTCGGTCGTATGCTTTCTGACGATCCGCGTATGCCGTGAAATCCTGAAGCTCATCATACAGAGCATATCCTTGCACCATGCAGACCAACGCGCATGCTCCCAAGATCGTCAAGGCGATCAGGGAGCGGCGCTTCTTGCGTTGTGCCATGTTGGTTCGGGCGTCGGGGTGGGTCGGCTCAGACGGCTTCGGCGGTTGATTTTTGTTTGTGTCGTTCTCTTTTCCGTCAGAGGCGCTGTCTTCCGTTTCGTTTTTCATGCGCTTGTTCGAAGAGGGTAGGATGCGGGGTAGTCTAACCCGTTTTCTATACGAAATCAAGTTTTTTTCCTGAGGACCAGGTGAGTTTTATCTATGTGTTTGCTGACATGTGAACAGAAGGGATGTCCCTTGCGCCGTAGCGGCGCCGTTCGGCGGGTCGGCACGAGCTTCGCGCTCGGGGAAGAGCGATGTTTTTTTCTTGATGGAGGCCGATAGATCTGCTAGGGTTTGAGGTAAGCCCGTTCGGCGTTCCCGCCCGGGCCAGCAGAATCCCATTAAAACGCCATACCCATGAACAGGATCTTCAGCTTGACTTTTTTACTCTGCTGCATTCCCGGTCTGACGATGTGCTGTGGAGCCGAGCCGGGCAAGACCATGGAGCAGGCCGTGGAGGCGGGCGGTGGCGCCCGTGTCGCCCGACATCTTGGAGCCGGCGGCTCGGTCAAGGGGACAAACCTCTTGTACGAGGCTGTCGAACGAGATGATTTAGCTTGTGTGAAGCTGCTGCTGGCCGCGGGGGCGGATCCGAATCAGTGCAACGGTCACCGGGCGTGCAGCTACCCCCTGCATGCGGCACGAAGCCCGGAGGTGGTGCGGGTTCTCATCGAGGCCGGGGCGGATCCCGATGCCCCGGATGTCGAAAACGAGCCCCCGTTTTTGTCGGCCGTCGCCCATGCGGAGACCGAGCGGGTGCGGGCTTTTCTCGACGGCGGGGCGAACATCGAACAGCACAACAAGACGCGGGACGGCATGACGGCGCTGCACACGCTCACGTGGGGAATGGCGCCCGTGAGCGGCTACCTCGGCGACCCGCATGAGTGTCTGCGCGAGTTGCTGAAGCGGGGCGCTGATCCCAACTCTCGCGAGAAGTTCGGCAACACTCCCCTGCATTTCGCCGCGATGGGTGGTGACACCGAGGCCGCTCGCGCGCTGCTGGCGGCCGGCGCGGATGTGAACGCCGTGAATCAAGACGGCAGCACGCCGCTGCATTGGATAGGCGAGAACTACGTGCCCTTCGAGCCGGAAGACATGCGGAAGCTGGTGGAGCTGCTCTTGGCGGCGGGCGCTGACCCGAACGCTCAGGATGCGGAGGGCAACACCCCTCTGCACCTTGCCGCCCGGATTCCGAGCCTTCGCGATGTCGCGCAGGCCCTGCTGGCGGCAGGTGCAGATCCGACCATCAGGAACAAGGCCGGTCAAAGTCCGCAGGATATCGCGAAGCAGGCGAAGCCGTGAGCGGGTCTGCTCGCGGCTATGCGCGGCGGTGCCCTGCGCTTTTTCGTGCAGGTGTCGGGAAGGCGACGGGGTTCCTCGGCTCGCTGTTACTGAGGAGGCGGGGAAGCGTGGACTTTTTTTCTTGAATGCCCGGCTGTCTGTGGTAGAGTAGTGAGCGTATGAAGCTCTCTGTGTTTTCTCGGCGCGCCGCCGGCTTTACGATGATTGAACTCTTGGTGGTGATCGCCATTATTGTGGTTCTCGGTGCGACGGCTTTTGTCGTGGTGTCGCGGGCCATGGGCTCCAGCGATCTGGCCAAGTGCCGCGAGCATGTGGAGCAGCTCGGCCGCCTCGGGTTGGTTTACAAGGATGAGCGCTTCAATTACGGACGCCTGCCGACGAGCGGCATGGATGACAAGGAGAAGACGGAGCTGCTCGATGAGTCGGAGGGCTGGTGGGTTGCGCTGGCGCAGAAGAGCGATGACTATATGCTGCCGGCCGCGGAGGGCGAGCCGATGAAGGTGAGCGTGATTTTCCACTGCCCGGCCGATGAGCGCGCGAAGGTGACGGATCCGATGTTTGAGGCGACGCCGGAGACGGTGTCCTATGTGTCGTGGTCCGATGCGTCCCGCTACGCGAGCGATGCGGAGGACGAGGATGCGGAGGTGAATCCCAACGCGCCGATTCGCACGGCGCGCCGCAGTGATTTGGCGGGGATGCCCTGGCTGTCGGACGGTGAGCCGGTGCGCGGGCAGAGTGTGACGGATTTTGAGTCCTTCAAGCGCATGGTGGCGCCGGCGGCGACGCGCCACGACAACAAGATTGTGGTGCTGTATGCGGATTTGAGCGTGAAGGCCGTGGATGTGTCGGACATCGATGATCCGCAGGGCGCGGCAAAGATTTACCGCGAGATGGCGCCGTCGATGCCCGATGCGGCGGATGCCGGCAAGGTTTCCGACGAGGGCAAGAGGCGCGCGGGCGGCAAGAAGCCGTCGCGCAAGCCGCGGGCTTCTCGCGATGAGGAGTGATGCGGGGTGACGAGGGGGTGACGAGGGGTGGTGAGATGCCGCTTCCGCTGGCCAGGGAGTGTTTGCCGCTGCTGGAGGGGGGGCGCGTGCTGCTGGGGCTCAGCGGCGGGCGCGATTCGGGGGCGCTGCTGCATGTGCTGGCGGAGCTCGGGGGTGGTCTGTGCGCCTGCCCCGTGAACCCCGGGATTCGCGGGGCGGAGGCGGGTGCGGGTGCGGCGGTTTGTGCCGGGCTGGGTGCGGGGCCCGGGGGGGCTTTTTATTGTGAGTCGGCGGGTGTGCCGGCGCTGGCGCGGCGCTGCCGCGTGTCGCTGGAGACGGCGGGGCGTGCGGTGCGTCGCCGCGTGCTGGCCGAGCAGGCTCGGGCGCGGGGCTGCGCGTCGGTGGCGCTGGCGCACCACGCGGATGATCAGGCGGAGACGGCGCTGTTTCGCCTGGCGCGCGGGTCGGCCGGCTGGCGGGGGATGCTGTTGCTGCGGCGCGAGCGCGGGCTGTGGTGGCTGCGCCCGCTGCTGGGCTGCCGCCGCGCGGAGCTGACGGCCTGGCTCACGGCTCGCGGCCTGAGGTGGCGCGAGGATGCGACGAATGCTCAGGATGATGCGGCGCGCAACCGCCTGCGCCACGATGTGCTGCCGCGGCTCAGCGCGGCGCTGGGGCGCGATGCGGTGCCGCTGATTGCGCGCAGCGCGCGCTTGCAGGCGGAGGGGGCTCAGGCGCTGGCGGAGGCGCTGGCGGCCCTGCCGCTCGAGGATCCGCAGGGGCGCCTCTATTTGCCCTTTCTGGCGGGGCGCTCGGTCGCTTTCCGCAAGGCGGTGCTGCACGATTACGTGATCCGCCGCGGCGTGCCCGAGGTGTCGGAGAAGATGGTGCTGGCGCTCGAGGCGATGCTGGATCCGCAGGCGCAGGCTCATGCGCTCTGCCTGCCGGGGGGATGGACGGCGCGCCGCCGCCACCGCCGCCTGGAGCTGCTGCCGCCCGCCGGGGCGCTCGCGGTCGGCTCTGAGGATGATGGGCTCCGAGAGCCGAGAGACCTGTCCGGGGCAGAGTTTCCCGAGGCGGATGGGCAGGAGGCGCCGGGCTCTGAGCGCGGGTCGTGGGGCTCTCGGCGGCCGGGTGGCGCTGCCTGAGGGCGGATGCCGCCGGATGTTGTTGAGCGGCCCGCGGAGCTGAGGTCCGCGCTTTGGTGCTCTCCGAGGGGGGGGTGGCCTGCGGTGCTGTGGCCTGTGGACTGTGGACTGTGGCCGCTGTGCTGTCCATCGCTCACGCGGTGGCGCTACTCCGGGGTCGGGGTCGGCCTGTGGGGCCGTGCGTCCCGCCGTGGCGCCACCGCGGGGTCGGCGGCGACGGCGTGTGCAGCTCGGCCCGCTGGGGCCCGGTGGTTCTCCGATCAGGGCTGCGGTGATTCGGTTCGGGGCGGGGCTGAAGCGACTCGGTTCGGATCAGGGCCGCGGCGGGGCAGGGATGTTGCCCGGGCTGTGCAGGAGGGCTTCTTCGGCGAGGAGTCGGCAGGCGCGCAGGTCGAGTTTGCCGGTGGGCAGCAGAGGGATTTCCTCTACCGGCACGATGTGGCGCGGTACCCAGAGGTTGGGCAGTTTCTGCTCGCTGAGGCTGCTGCGAAGTTCGGCGAGTCGTTGTTTCTCTTCGGAGCTGCGCTGGTGCTCGGGCAGGGCGGAGAGCAGGACGAGGGCTTCTCCCTTCTGCGCGTCCGGGATGCCGGTGACGGCGAGGCGTATGCCGTCTTCGCTCGAGAGGTTGAGGATGCGCGCGATGGCTTGTTCGACGACTTCGTGCGGCACCATTTCACCGCCGATTTTGGAGAAGCGGGCGAGTCGCCCGCCGAGGGTGATGAAGCCGTTGAGGTCGAGGCGGCCGATGTCGCCGGTTTTGTACCAGCCGTCGCGGATGATTTCGGCGTTGAGCTCGGGGCGCCCGATGTAACCGGTGAAGATGTTGGCGCCCTTCAGCCAGATCATGCCCCGCTCGGTGAGGGGGAGGCGGCGGGTGTCGTCATCGGT
>ERZ1664509.27-NODE-27-length-13443-cov-13.948013_pt1 | contig 13443 bp, 7 predicted proteins | sample MGYA00575338_ERZ1664509 | MGnify/ENA primary metagenome ERZ1664509 (study PRJEB40874, sample SAMEA4040751) | Gallus gallus | biome: gut; material: content | place: India | collected 2016-01-01 | study: EMG produced TPA metagenomics assembly of PRJEB14491 data set...
TTTCCCCTCACGCTCCGGCTCGCTGATGATGCGGCACGGGCGCATGCGCAAGCGGTGTCTCGCGGTGACCGGGTGATGGTGCTCGGGCATGTGCATCTGCGCCGCTGGGTGTCCCAGCAGGGGCGCGAGAGTGTGTTTCAGGACTGGATGCTGGATGCTCTGACGCCGATTGACGGCAGACGCAAGCCGCAGGGGGCCGCAGCACCGGCAACGCCTGCAACGCATGCAACACCTGCAACCCGAGGATCTGGACAGAACCCGGGGCAAGGGGGGAGCTCCCCTGACGAGCTTGGGTACAAGACGGCGCCATCAGCCATGGCGATGCCGCATGAGGATGATGATGATATTCCGTTCTGATGCTATGGTCGTGATTATCAAAACCAAGAAGCCGAGCCCGATTCTCTCCCCCAACGCTCGGGTGAACTGGGCTCAGCGGGCTCGCGAGGCGAAAAAGACCCGGGAGGCCGGGTTCTGGCACACCTATCAGGCTCGGCGGGGGGGCTTTCTCCCCCACAGGTACCGCATTGTGTGGTACTACTGCGGACGGACGCCGGACGTGGACAACATTGTGGCACGCTGCAAGTCGTTTCTAGACGGGTGCTGCGATGCGTTCGGCGTCGATGATTCGCTGTTGGAGCTGGACGGGGTGACCCGCCAGCGCGTGAATCACAAGGATATGGCCAACATGATGGAGGTCATGTTTTCAGATGGGAAAGGAGGCGAGGCATGAGTGAGTACGAAATCGCATTGCTGGATTATGGCGAAAAACGCGGATTTTGGAAGTATGTGAAAAGAGATTATGTTAGAGAAGCAAGGATGAGGCTCGATTTTTTTAATAACGAATGTTTTAGTAAAGAGTCATTCAGCCAAATATATAAAGAGTTAAGAGACGATGAGACATTCGGAGAGCCGAGTATTTTGCGAAAGGCAATCGTAGACGCATGGTGTGCACGATGCAGGGTAATGATGCATAGAAAGGAGTGTCATGAATGATTCAATGAATGAATCTGCTGGTAAGCTGGTGCCTGTGCTTGCGGGAGATTTCCGCCTGTTGATTCGAGAGGCGACAGAGTGCGCGATGAGCTCGAAGCTGGACAGGCTGTGCTATGATGACGGGTTCTTCCTCGCGGACTGGCACGAAGGCAGAGTGCAGGCACGGCTGCGGGTGTCGCAGGTGTCTGACGGCACGTTCTGGGGATCGTTTTCCCTGCACTACAGGTTGCCTGTGTTGATTCGCGGGCAGCATCGCTCGGCGTTTCGCGTGTTCGACTTTGAGCCGGATTATGCTGCGGTGAATGAGCTCTGGATGGCTTTGAGGATGCAGTGGCGGCTGAGAAAGGGGGCGTGTGATGGCTGACTGGCTGAAGGTACGGCATGCGCTGGTGCGCTCGCAGAAGGTGTACCGGCTGGCGCGTGAGATGCATACGCAGCGCTACACGGCGCTGGGCGTGGCGCTGACGTGGCTGGTGTGGCTTGACGAACAAACGGAAGACGGTCAAACGGGACTGTCTGCCGAGGAAGTGGACGATATGCTGGGGTTTCGCGGCGCGGCTGCGGCTTTGGTGCGTATCGGCTGGGCTTCGATCGGTGGAGACGGTACGTTGGTGGCTGAGGAGTTCGGCAAGCACTGCGGTGCGTCGGCCAAGGAGCGCGCGGAGACGGCTCGCCGGGTGGCGAGGTGTCGGGCTCGCAAGGGTGAGTCACGCTCTGAGCGTTACTTCTGTAACGGTGACCGTAACGGTGACGGTGTTACAGATGTAACGGATGAGGCGTTATCAGATGCGTTACCAGAAGAGAAGAGAATATATATGAATCATAAGGGGGATAGTAAAGCTGAAGTATGTAGCGCGCGCGAGCCTCAACCGGCCCCCCCGCTCGATGGTTTCGGCGAATGGCTTGCGGCTCTCGCCGCGGCGCATCCGTCCCTTGCCAAGAGCCGGGTGTTGGCGCGAGATGTGGAGGCTGAGGCGCGGGATGCGTTCTCGCGCTGTCCACAGGCGGCTGAGCAGGCTGAGCTGCTCAAAGCCTATCTTGCGGACACGATGCAGGAGGATCACCATCATGTGCGATTTTACCGCCCGGTCGGGCAGTCGCGGTTTTTCGCCGACCTCGAAGACGTGTTGGCGCATGCCGAGCGGTGGGACAGGGAGACGGGCTGGAGCAGGCGAAGACGCAGGCGCTCGACCTCTGTGCCTGTTCCTGCCCAGCAGGTGCCCGAAGGGGCGTCAGAGGAGGAGCAAGAGGCGTTTTTGCGGGAGCTGCATGACCTGAAAGGAGGTGCTCGGTGAGTGCTGATGTTGCGATGTCTCTGATGTTGCTGCTGACGACGGCTTGCAGGCAGCACATGAATCTCTACAACATGGGTATCATGGCGGTGCTCTACGTCAACGGCAGTTGCGAGCCGATGGACATTGCCAAGGAGACGGGCATGAGCCGCACGCACATTTACCGTCAGCTTCAGTACCTCAAGGACAAGGGGGCCGTGCAGACGGTGGGGGTGCGCAAGGATAGCTATCGCCAGCGTATTGTGCTGTGGGGGTTGACGGAGGTCGGGCGTCGCTCGGTGCGCGAGTGGGAGCGCTCTTATCGGGCGCAGCTTGCTAAGCTGGTCTGCAAGAGGAGGGTTTTTCGCTGCGCCTGACGGGCACGACGGGCGAACTTTCGGCTGATACGGAGGCGGCTCTTGCAGAAGCTTACCGGGAGATGGTTGATGAAAGGGTGATGCCGCAGGTTGAGCGCATTGCTGATAAGGATGGGCAGATGATGTTCCGGCTGACGGAACGTGACCGTCACACCAATGAGGTGGTGAGCGAGCAGGAGTTATCGGGAGCGCAAGCGGATACGTACTTGCAGCTGAGGATGGCCCAAGTTGATGCGCGCCGTTTGAGGCTCAATCAGCAGACGGTTTATGAGGACATGGCTCAGCATGTGGAGCAGCTCGCAGGCGCAGCTTTGACGCAGCAGGCGGAAGAGCTCGGGGCGGCGGAAGGCTTGACGATGCAGAACATGAATGAGCTCCCTGAGGGGGTCGGGGAAGCTGTGCAGCAGGCCGGGTTCTTGAGCTTCAGGGTGATGAAGTTAGCTGCCGCAAAGTTGGGCGGGCAATGGAAGCACATGGTTGAGGCTTTCCAGAAGCGTGCTCAGATTTCCGGGAGAGATGCGGAGATGAGCGGAACGGCGGCTTTCCGCGCAGGCCGCAGTGCCCAACCTCTGAGCTTGGGTGAGAAAACGGTGTTTGGCTCGATGATCAGCTATGCTCAGGGGAATGTGACGCCTCTCGAGATGCTTGAGGAGAGCGTGGAGACTCGTGCGGATATGTGGCTGCAACTGCGCGCGCAGGAGCTTGCAGATGTGTCTGAGGATGCAGATGAGGCTCAGCGTCAGGCGCTGGGTGAGTTGGCTGATGTTGTTCGCCGAGCTCGTGCGGAGCTGTTGAAAATGGAGCCTTCGCTCAAAATCAGCGAGGTTCCTGAACATGCTTCGTATATGGACGTGATTGAGGCCATGAGTGATATGGGGCGCGCCCGTCTTCTCACGAGCCCTGTGATGCCAGCGTGGATGAATGAGGTGCAGGATATTGTGAGTTCTGCGCTTGATGAGACGGCGGAGGCTATTCGCATTGCGGATGCTGCCAAGCGAGCGAGCACTCAGGATATGCCGGGATGGAAACAGCTTGAGGACATATTCGCGTCGTTTGACCTTCCGATGGGCAACGTGTACAGTGCTGCTAGAATTGACGCTGCGGTGATTGAGCAAGTGCGCTGCGCTCGTGCGCGTGTGCGCGGCACAGCAGTGGCCACGACTGCTGCTGAGGTCATGGAGCGCCAAGCGGAGGATGCGGCTCGAGATGCGGAGATTGAGCGCCGTCAGGAGGCTTACGAGGAGTCCGAGGAGCCGCAGGCGTCTACGCACGAAGAGGGCAAGCCGGCAGCCGAGCAGGTTGCGGATACGTTGGCTCAGCAGCCGGAAGCTATGGCGCCCAGCGGAATGAAGGGGGTGTTCGTTCGCGATGCCTGTGTATACAATGAGGCCGGCGGGTTTTACATCGGCTGCGTGCCCGTGCGGAACCTGCGGGATTCAAAAGAGATTGAGCAGGTGAAGGCCGGAGACAAGGGGGCGCATGGTGTGGTGAATCCTATTACGGGTGAGTACCAGCAAGAGACGGAGGCGATTTACGTATGGCGACGCAGGGATGGTGCTCTCGAGGTGATCAGCGGGCGCCATAAGTATGCGTTGGCGCTGGAGAACGGCACCGAGTCTGTCATCTGCTATGTGTTCAATGAAGATGCTCAGCATGATGCTAAGTGGGCGCGTTTGCTCGATTTCGAGAACAATATGCGTGGAGATCAGGCTGATGAGTTGACGTCTGCCATTTATACCCGAGAAACCGGGTATGACGATGCAACCCTGCGCCGAAAGGGCTTGATGCGCAACAAGTCTAAATCCAAACGCGGCATTCTCATTGGACGCGAAGCGCGAGCGGAATTGTGGGACAGGTTTGTCAACGGCGCGGTTTCGCCCATGGATGCTGAGATTATCTGCACCATGACGCAAGGGGTGCGCGATAAGAAACGTGTGGATGAGATTCAGCGCCGCTGCTGCATGCTGCTGGATCAGGGGAAGAGCTGGGAGTACATCAGCGCTATGGTGCAGCTGATGGCCAACAAGGAAAGCGTGTTCATGAAGCAGGGGTTGCTTGACCTCGGCGTGGACTTTGAGGCGGATATGGCTCGGGCTGCTGCCTATGTGGAAGATTGCGTCAAGAAGCTCACAGAAGCCATTAACGTGATCAAGAGCGGGCGCCGGCTTTCCGGGGAGAAGAGGAAGCTTGCGGAGCGTCTCGGGCAGTTTACGACGAGCACAGAGGCTTCTGAAACTCTGTTCCGCGACCTGACGGATATGCGCGAGCGCTTCCGCAATATCGGCGCTTATCCTGACCTTGTGGCGGCGGCAAGCATGTGGGACGGCAAGACGGAACTCGACCCCGTGGAGATGGCACGCACTTATGCCCACAGCGAGCTGGAACAGGCAGCTGCGGAGGCGAATATGACGCGTGAACAATGGGAGGAGGCTCAGGCAGCCAAGGCCGCCCAGCAGGCCGCTCAGGAAGCTACAGGGAGCCTTTTCTCATCCTTCAGCCAGCACTTCAACCCGCGGAGCTCCGTGAGCTTCAGCTTGACCGTTAAGCCGGTGGCTGATTGCATAGCAGAGCTGTGTACTCTAGATGAGGAAGGGGAGCCTGCAAAGTCTGCCTATCTCAGAAATACGGAGTGGGGCAAGGATATCCTTGTGGAGTGGGGTAAAAAAACACCCAAGGGAGAGTACAAGTCAGGCGTCAATCACATCGTAGACAGAAGGATGACTCAGGGGCTGACGCTAGATGAAACGGCTTTTGTCTTTGTCTGTGCTCTCGATGCAGCTCAGAGCGTGCAACCGCAAGAACTTAAGAATAAGAGGTTATTTGAGCGTTTCGGGGTCAGGGCTGTAGTTGCCGAGAACTCTCCTACGTATAGACCTCTCATCACAGGGTTTATCATCACCCCAAAACACAAGAAAGGGGCAGGTGAAACTGCGGCTCCCAATGCCGGCACACAGCCCTACGCACTCAATGAATTGGCCCGTACTCAAGAAGTGGTTGCTGCCCTTTCCTCTGCTGTATCGCGTTTCGATTCCATTGTCAAGCAAAATCCGGCCGATTGGGAAAAAATCATTGAGAATGAAATCGAGATGCTGCGCATTAAGCAGGAATCCATCTTTGATGCTGTCTTCATGAAAGCCCCGAACGGAGCCCCGACGAACCTGACGGAGAGACAATGGCTCACCGTTCGCACCCAAACTTTCAAGGCCTGGTTTGGAGACTGGGAGAATACCCCGGAGAACGCGAGCAAGGTCGTCGATGAAAACGGAGAGCCGAAGGTAGTATATCATGGCACTGCCAGAGCAGACCGTGTAGGAAGGGTTTTCCGCCCTGATCGAGCTACAAGTGGGCCTATGGCCTTCTTCACAGACAATGCAGAGATTGCCGCGAATTATGCTCGCAACAAAGAAGACACCAGTCTTGAATATGAGAATGAAGACTTCAGCGATTATCGCCAGAGATTCCGTGTGAAGCTTCCGTACTTAGAGACTCCGTTTCATAAATACTGGGGGTACATACCTTTATCTGACCGAGCCCGCTTGACGAAGTTGGCGGGGCATATCCGCGAGGATTATGAAGGCTCGGGAGGCTTCGTTGTTGACGAGGATAATAATGACGGCTCCGGCGGGTTTGCTGAGAACCTTAGGAGAGCCCGTGGAAATGCCTTCGAGGCTTTGGTCTATGAATGGCTGGAGAGCGGAAATCTCTTCAATGAAGAAGAGAGGTTTATGGAGATTATCGATATTCTTGATCTGCCATACAAACCGTATTATAGAGACCCGAACTACCGCGAGGAAAAGGTGTATGATGTGTTCATGCGCATCGCCAATCCGTTCATAACGAGCAAGATTACAAAGCGAAACATAAACTCACTGCGCGCCGCAGCAAAGAAGGCAAAGCCAAGACAGAATCGACAGGCTGATTCGTGGGATAAAAATCAATGGGAACCCATGGAGTGGGTTTCGCGTCTTGAGGAAGACTATGCTGCCGGGACGGATTATGTGTGGACGTCTATCCCGGATTGGGTGAGCAATTGGCTGAAATCCAAGGGTTATGATGGTATTATAGACAGGGGTGGGAAGTATCACGAAACGAATCACGTTGTGTATGTCCCGTTTGAGTCAGAGCAGATCAAGAGCGCAACCGATAACCGCGGCACCTTTGACCCGGCATCTCCCGATATTACCTTCTCCATGGTCCCGCCGCGAGAAGCGCAGAGGATTGCTCGAGAGTTTAACGCACTGGAGAAGAGCGAAGGCATCAGAATTTCAGCTCCCGGCGTCTATGTCAAGGACACCAAAGCCGCCGCTGCCTACGCAAAGGAACGGTATAATGCGCTCAAAGCGGAGGTTGAGGGAGGCAAGCCTTTGCTCATGCCTATCGCCGGAGAGCAGGAGGAGATTCAACTGCCCGGCAGAGGATTCAACGAGGTCAAACATCATGCGGCTGACAGACGAAACCTTGCGTGCCTCTGCGGGCTGCGAGACCTGTGCGAAAGCGCTATATACATCAACAGAGCGAGCGATTCCAAACAAGAAAAGGCGGAGTCATACGCAGTAGTCGCTTACCACTATTTTGCGGCCAAGGGCAACTTTAAGGGGGCCTCTGCATATAATGCGGATAATTCGGACGTGGCGTACGTAAGCATCGTTATTGCCGAACGATCCAACGGAGAGTTCTTCTACGACCTTAACGCGACGAACGTTGAGGCGATTGATAACGACAAAAACACCTCCGAAGAGCTGCCCTCTAACCGAGTTACAAACTCGGCGACGACAGCTATCGGAGGTGTCCGTAAGGGTAGAATACACCTTACGAAGGAGTTTGTCAACTACGTTAACGCAAAAAATGCAGTTTCCGGCTCTTTTTCTCTGCGGGGCACTAAGCTATCTGCTCGCGAGCTCAAGCGTATTGACGCGCAGTATCAGGAGGCCGTGAAGGCCGGTGACCTGACGCAGGCCGCTGAGCTTGTCGCTCAGTATGCGGCGGCAAAAGGCTATGTCATTGATGACGGGGAATGGAAGATGATGCACCGTGCTCCCGACAGACAAAGCGGCGAGAGTCTTGAAAACATCGCGGAAGGAATAGATCTTGTTCCTGCTGATTATTGGGAGCACCCCGAGTGGTATCAGACAGAAGCTGTGCAGCGAGCAGCCTTCTACAAAGTAAAGGATTTTCTCGACAGGGCCAAAGCGTGGAAGAGGGGGGAGCGCAAGGAACCCGTCATGAGATTTTACCGCGCGGTTCCCAAAGATGTGCGTGAGTCTTATTTCCGAAATGGTGATTGGATTACCCCTGAAAAAGAATATGCACAGGAACATGGGCTGCGCCAGTTCGGAGCCGGGAAGTATCGTGTGATAATGGAGTTTGCAAAGCCTTCTGATGTATGGTGGAACGGTGACGATATTTGCGAGTGGGGCTATGATGATGGCAAAAACTACGCATACCAAAATACGAGCAACAATCGAAAGCTGCTCGACGTCATTACCTATGACCCGGAAGGAAACCCGATACCGCTTTCCAAGCGGTTCAACAAGATGCATCCTTCGGTTTCGTTTTCTATCCGCGATATGTCACAGGCTGCGCGTGTGATGCTGCGCCGACGTGAGGATGATCTCGAGGGTGAGGAGCTTATCGCACGATGGGATGAGCTGCTGGAACGGCTCGAGACGGCTAGCGTGGATAGTCATGACGGGGCTGCAAGGCTCGGGGTGCTGGTGGCGCTTCTTGAAAGCACGCGCAGTGTTCTGCCGCCGCAGTATGCGAAGCTCGGCAGATTACATGCTCTGATGAAGTGGGCTGCGGTGTATGCTCACATGGTGAGCACGGGAGAGGTGAAGCGAGAAGGTGTGCTGAAAGGGGTGATTTTTGAGAAGTTTGCCGCTGCGATGCAACGCGAATATGAGGGCAGTTTGCAGCGCGGGCTCTCAGAGGAGGAGGCTCGTGAGGTGCTTCAGGAGCTTGGTGAGCGCAAACTGGAGGATGCTCTCATGAAGGTTGCCAAGGAGTGCCGGGCAAGGCTGGATGTGTTCGTGAAGGCCCGCGCTCGAGAGCGCATTAGGTTGACGGCGCAGCGAGCCTACCCGAAAAAGGAAAAGGGCAGGAAGTCTCGGCGCGGCAAGATGGTGGCTGCTAACTATTGTGCCATGAGTACGATGCTGGCGCGGATGGATGCGTCTGCCGAGAAGGTGGCCGAGAGGATGCAGCAGCTTCGTGCCTCTATCGAGCAGATGGAGTCTGCGGATGATAATCAGCAGGATGGTGCTAGTCGTGCTGAGCTGGAGGAGGAGCTCAGGATTGTGCAGCTCTATGGTGATTGGAGCGGTATGTCTGCGGCTCAGGCTCGCCGGGCAGCGGAAGATTTTGTGCAGTTCGTGCTGACGAATCGCCATTCTTGGGATGCTCGCTTGGAGGAGGAGCGCCGACGCAGAGAGTGGAGCCGGTTGAGAATGAGGTTTTCAACGCCCAGCAATTCCAACACGCGCAGCAAGACGAAGCGTGAGGGTGGGTTGCTGCTGTCAGCAGGTCGGAGCCTGCGCGCTTTTGTCATGAACAGCATGAGTTATTCTCAAATGATGCTTGCCGGTCGCAGGGTGTTTGGGGAGGCGTTCACTCGTGCTCGGTTGCAGGAGATTGCGGATGCCAATGCGGCTTTGCGAAATGCAAGGCGTGAGCGCGATGATGTGTTTGCTATGAGTCTCATGGAGGCTACTGGCAAGAAGCGAGAGTCTGAGCTTGTCAAGTGGCTCAATCGTTTCGGAAGGGTGGAGAAGAAGACGGGGATTTTCAAGCGCGAGGTGTCTCGCCATACTCTTGAGATGAGTCGGGACGAAGCTGAGGCTTGGTGTTCGATGACTCCTCAACAACGGGCTGCTCGTCGCCGAGAGCTGTATGCTGAGGCAGAGGCTTCGGGGCTGGCTCCTGTGTCTGTACCCACCGAGTCTGACGTCGAAAAGCTCGCAGAGGAACTGGCTGCGATGGAAGAACGAAACAGCAAAGCCCAGAAGGTGAGGGTGAAGGTGCCGCGCTATGGTGAGAAGATCGAGCTTGAGGCAAGCCGAGATGCTGTGGCTAATGCTATCCTGCTGCTTGAACAGGAGGATTACCAGCACCTCATCGAATACGAGGGCTTTACTCCACGCGATAAGGACGGCAAGGAGATTAACCGCGACCTTGACCCGGACACGCCTCTCGATGTTGAGCAGACGCTCAAACCGCTTTATGACTTTATCGGTGAGGACGGGCGCGCTTTTGCTTACGCTCTGCGACGCTACGTTGGGCAAAACGGCAAACGCATGCAGGCTGTTTATGAGGCTCAGCAGGGGGTGCCTCTCGCGATGAAGCCGAATTACTGGCGAGGCAATTTCAACCTCAACACGATTAAGGAGAAGGATACTCTGACTGAGAACAATGGCTCTGCCGGTGGCGCTGGAGGGTACGGCTTCCTGATTGACCGTGTGCGCCACTACAACCGCTTGGAGTGGACAAACACGGCTACGATGGTGTTCGGCACGACGGTTGAGACGCAGAACAACTACACGTACACGAGCGGTATTACTCGTGAGTGGCGTGCTTTGTTGACTGACACGGACTTTCAGAAGAGACTGGAGGTGGAGCTCGGCAGGCCTTACATGACGGCTCTTAAGGAGTGGCTCGATATCATCGATGGAGTTCGCCGCAGCAGTCCTGCTGTGGCATGGCTGGGAAGATTGCAGCAGAGGTTGAGCAGAGGGCTTGCCTTCTCCGCTCTCGCCGGCAATGGGTTTGTGCTGGCCAAGCAGGGGAGTGCTATCTTGCATGGATTGCTTGGTGGCGAGGTGCCTCGCGGGGTGGTGGAGCGCGGTGATGGAGTGCGCGAGTTGACGTGGCGCAAGATCGGGCTGGTTGAGTATGCTGCGGCGATGGCTCGCACAAAGGCCGGGCTCGGGGCTATTAGCTTGAGGGAGCTTGCTTCGTGCGAGTGGTTTAAGGCTCGCACGGATTCGAGATACAAGAACTTGGCTCGCAGGATGAGCATGAGCGAAGACAAGAAGCAGCATGCTTTCAGCAATAAGCTCGCAGACAAGACGATGGACGTTATCGAGTGGGTAGACCGAGGGGCCAATCTGATTGGGATGCAGGCACTGGCTGATGCTGTGTACCGCGATGTCTCTCGGATCAATCGAGAGAAGGAGTTGGGGATGTCTGAGTCAGAGATAAAGCGTGAGGCTTTGGCGGCTGTCGGTCGTGCACTGTCTATATCCGCGCAGCCTCACGAGGCAAGCGAGAAGTCTCTTTTCGGAGCCCGAGGGGGCATCATCAGTAACATGCTCTTTCAGTTCAAGAGCGAGACGATCAACAAGATGGGCTTGGTGTTCTCTCGCATGCTGTCAGGGGAAACGTCGGTGGGGTTGAGAGATTACATGATTTTCGGTGTTGTAAATGCTTCGATTGCCGCCTTGATTGCGTGGATCCGCTACGGAGATGATGACAAGGACAAGAAAGATGAGGACGCATGGAAGTCATACGTCAGTTTTGTGCTGAGTGCGCTGACCGGTGACCTGTCAGCAGTGCCTCTGCTCGGCGATGAGATTCGGCGGGGGACGTCTATGCTGACAGGGGAGTATTACCGCCAGCGAGGCATACTTGAGGGGTATTTTGATGTCGGCGGCATGCGCCGGCATGTGCAACGTCTTGCCACGGGAGAGAAGAGCAGAAAGCCTATGGATTGGCACGATTATGTGGTTGAAGTCAACGGGCTCGTGCGCAAGCTCGGTGTGCTTTCTTCGTTCCTTGGTGATGGGGCAACGTGGTCGGAGCTTGTGCTGTCTGCGGCTGCGGCAAGCAACGTCGTTCGCACGGGTGCTGATGTGGCAAATGGGCTAAATGGGAACTAATCTGATTTTGGGGGGCATCATTTGCGGGCTGCGAAATGATGCCCCCTGTTTTCTGGTCTATGCCGTCGCTTATAGCTTCGGGAGCTTCTCGGCGGCGTCGGCTAGCTGATCGGTCGTCGGCCGAACGTATACGGAGTGTATGGCTGAGGATTCGTGCCCGACTAGACGCATGGCCATGACTTGCGAGACGCCTGCGGCGTGCAGCATGGTGGCCACGCTGGCGCGCAGCGAGTGGAAGGTCTTGCTATGCCATGTGCGGCGGTTCCCCCCTGTGTCGCGCCCGACAAGGCCGATTCCGTGGCATCGCACGAGGTTGGTGAATTCGCCTGAGGGGTTTGAATGCAGGTGCAGCCGGGGGTGTACCCAGATGGCTGCGTCGCCTCCTTTGGCCAAGGCGGCTTCATACCGTGCCCGCGCCCATGCGTAGAAGTCGTCTCGCATTGGCTGAACGAGGGTGTTTGCCGTCTTGCCGGTGGTGATGCGGACGACGCGAGCCTGCCAGTCAAACTGTTCCCAGCGCAGTGAGAGGATGTCTCCGAGTCGTTGGCCGTAGGTGCCGATGCAGCATCGAACCGCACTTGACCATTCTTCCGGCAGCTTTTGGATGAGGAGTCGGATTTCGTCTAGTGAGAATGCCTCATGAACTACTTTTTCGTCTTTGGTGTCAGGAGGGACTTTCGCGCCGAGGCAAGGATTCGCGGGCATGATGTCTGCGTCTACTGCCCATGCAAAGGCTGATGAGATGGCCGAAAGGTCTTTGCGAACGGTGCTGCACCTTACCTCTGCTCTGCGGCTGATAATCCATTCCCTGATGTCTGCCTTCGTGATCAGGCGGGCGGGCGCCTGTGCACGTGCGCCAAGCCAGGCGCAGAATTGTCGGTAGCTGATGCGAGCGTTGTCGTATGTCGCCATGCAGACTCGCCCGAGCTTTCCAGCCAGCATTAAGTCAAAGAGTTCTCTGACGGAGGTGTTGTCGAATGATGTGTACTGCTCGGCTTCCGCACTGGCGATCGAAACGCCTACCATCATGGCGCGCTTTTTGGCTTGGGCTGCCGATAGTTTCTCGCCTTGATACAGGCCTCCTTGATGGGGTACTTTTGTGCTGCGTCGCTTCTGCCCGCCGTCTGCCCCGATGAATGAGACCATCCAGTAGGGGGAGTTCGGCACCTTGTTCAGTGATAGTCGTCCTTGGTACATACTTGGTCTAGTTGCAATCCGAGTTGCAATGAAAGTTGCAATCCGTACTTTACTACTGAGGCAAGTACGATATGCGTAAACCCTTGAAAAAGCAAGAGCAATCGCAAAGTGCGATTGCTCTCGGGATACCGGCTGTGGGACTCGAACCCACACTCCGAAGAACTCGATTTTGAGTCGAGCGCGTCTACCAATTCCGCCAAGCCGGCAGCAGGCGTGATAACGCGCCTATTAAACAGAAAAGTGTGCGCCCTGTCAAGCCCAAAGCACGCCTATTTTGCGCGAGCGCGGCCATGCGGGGGCGCCGATCGGCCTGAGCAGCCTCCGGAGTGGCTCGTCGGGATGTCGAAAAAGTCTTGCTCTGCCGCGTTTTTTGTGCTAGGATGCGCGAGCGCTCAGGTGCTCAGGGATGGGTGGCAGAGCGGTTGAATGCAGCGGTCTTGAAAACCGCCGAAGGGTAACCTTCCGTGGGTTCGAATCCCACCCCATCCGCTCTTTTTTCTCGTTGCCGCCGTCGCTGTGCCGATGTCTTCTTTTCTCTCACGCTTGTGTCGGATTCTTTTGATGCAGATTGTCGGGCGGTGCTGGGTCGCTTTGGTTTCTCGGCGCTGCGCCCGGGGCAGGAGGAGCTGATTCGCCGCGCGGTGGCGGGGCGGTCGGCGCTGGGGGTGCTGCCGACGGGGCACGGTAAGAGTTTGTGTTATCAGGTGGCGGCGCTGGTGGGGGCGGGGCTTT
>ERZ1664509.42-NODE-42-length-11663-cov-6.867850_pt1 | contig 11663 bp, 4 predicted proteins | sample MGYA00575338_ERZ1664509 | MGnify/ENA primary metagenome ERZ1664509 (study PRJEB40874, sample SAMEA4040751) | Gallus gallus | biome: gut; material: content | place: India | collected 2016-01-01 | study: EMG produced TPA metagenomics assembly of PRJEB14491 data set...
TTCTGAGGCGCCTGAGCCACCGGGCCTACGCGGCCTGAGGATATTCGCGGCCCTGCCGGAGCAACTCCGGCAGGGCCGCTTGCTGTCGGAGGAGGATGCCGTCGGCTGTCGCCATCAAGGCGTCCATGCAGGGAGCTTCGACCCACCGAGTCTGCTCTTCAGAGCAACACGACGTGGGATGGATAAGCGTCAGGGCCCTCAGGCGGATGGGCCTCTGAGACTGCGCCGCTGAGGAGCTCTCAATGGAGGGCGCCTTGTCGGCGATGCTGGACGTGTGATGCTCTAATTCTCAATGAATCAATTTGATAAAAGAGAAGTTTTGTGGTAGAGAGGGTGGAGGAGCCGCCTCTCCCGACGGTTTCATCCGTCACAACCATGACATATCGCAATATTTCCCGCTATACGTACAGCCGCAGCGCTTTTCAGGGCTGGAGACTGGGGATCTGCCGCCGCAGCAATCAGTTTGTCTGTTACTTCTCCGACCGTCGATACGGCAGTGAAGAGGCCGCGCTGCAAGCTGCTCAGGAAACGCGTGAGCGCCTCTTGGCCGAGTTGAAACTTCACCCGGAAAATCCGCGCCTCATTTTCGAGCGTTTTCGCGCCGAGCATGACGGGGCTTGCTCTCCGCGAACCTGAGATTTCTGAGCCTCGTTGCCTCGTGGATGCAGTCCTGCCCCTTAACAAGGGAGAAGCGACCTCGGAAAAAAACTTTGTTTCCACTGTTCTCAGCGCAACGACCTGCTCTAAAATCGACGGGGAAGCGTGAAGGTGGATTGTTGGGGTGTATGATTTATCATATGGCAGAGATAAAGGAGAGAGAGATAATTGTGCGCTTTGCGTTCTCGACGAGTGGTAGGTTGGTTTCTGTACGATATTGATATTCAGTAGTGGAGCTGAAGTCGTCGGAAGAGGGTGATTGGGTCTAACAGGGTTGACGCTCTTCTGAATAGATGGTACAAAGAATAGACAGTGGGGCGTTTTGCTGCGGAGGGACCGAGAGCAACATGCGCCCCTTCCGACTCACAGAATCTCTCTCATGAAACGAAGCTTAATGATGTTGGGCTGCTGCTTGGCAGCGGTGAGCAGTGCGGAGGCGTTTACGGTTTTTGCTCCGGATGAGACCGTGAAGACGGAGGGCGGTAACTTCTCCATTTCCTTTGGCGAGTCACTGGTCTATGATGATGCGACTTGGGAGTACGGGGATCGCCAGACCGGCATGGCGCCGGGCTCTGATTATTATACGAGCTTTGTGAACTCCGTCGTGCGAGCCTTCAATACCTTGGAGAACACCATAGCCTCGAAGCCCTCGCGGACGATGAACGTTCAGGTCGTTTTCGCCGTCGACAGCGGCAGGACGCAGGGCGCTTCGGCCGATCCTTGGTGGCAGGACTACTCCTCCGGCAATAAACTGCTGACCTACGGCGATCTCGGAGTCAGCGGAGAACAGGCTTCGACCGTTGCCCGTGTCAACAAGGTGGAGTATCTGTGGAAGTACGGCAAAAGTGATGCGGGCACGGCGGCTTCCTATGATGTGCAGATTACCTTCCGCAGCCCGACGGTGTACGCCGACGGCAACTTCGGTTCGTTTTTCGTGGGGGAGAACCCGGCGGACTACACGGTAGGGCAGTACGACGTGGAGACGATCACCCTGCATGAAATGGGGCATGTACTTGGCTTTCATACCGGGGCAGGCACGGTGAACGGCGGCGAGAGCGCGATGGATCTGCTCACGGAGTCTCAGCCCAGTTCTCTGCTGGGCGGTGGTCTGGAGTGGCACTTCACGGGAGAAACGACCACGGCGCTCAACGGCGGAGAAGACGTGCGGCTGATGCCCGGGGTGAACAGCTATGACCCTCACACCCGCTCCCCGGAGGGCTTGTTGATGGCGGACGGCACTCGGAATCCCGGCACCATGCGCGACTTCACCGAGCTGGAGAAAGCGATGCTGCAGGATCTTGGCTGGGAGCTGACGAATCCTATTGTGCTGCCGGCCACGCCCGAGCCTTCGACCGCCACGCTGAGTCTGCTGGCTCTGGCCGGGCTGCTCGCTCGTCGCAGGCGATAAGTTTTTTCACCGCAGGGGGTTGACTCGCTCGGGTGGATTCCGCTATTTCCGGGTGCTCCCGAGGGCGGAAGAGGGCGTAAGCTATGGGAGCGACAGGCCCCTGCATGGGAGTCAACTCATGCCGCGGAGAAGATTTCTCCGCGGCCTTCGTTTTGCCCGTTGCGCGTGAGCATTAAGGGGCACATCAAAAAGCCGGCTTCACACGAAGCCGGCTTTTTTGGAGAGCGGATGATGGGACTCGAACCCACGACATCAACCTTGGCAAGGTTGCGCTCTACCACTGAGCTACATCCGCTTGTTGACCATCCCGTCTCCTCTGCCTCTCATCCGATCTTACCGGACTCGCGGTCAGCGAAGCCGTGAAGGTGCGCCCATTATACTCACTCCGTCGGCCTTGGCAAGACTTTTTTTCTTTTCGGGGCGTTTTTTTTGTCGGCTGCGTGGCGGCGGGGCGTCCTCGGCGGTGCGGGTGAGGTTGGGTGCGGCCGAGGACGGGACGGCGGTAGCGGCGGCAGCGACGACAGGCCGGCGGCGCCTGAGGTGAGGCTGTTGCGAGGGCGGGGGCGGCGTTGCCGTGTTCGGGCGCTGTGTCATGCTGCCGGGAGGCAGGGCCCAACGGTCAGCTTTTGGGCTTTTCTGCGACGTTGTTATGAGTTAGGATGCCTCTCATGCAGCAGAAGGACGATTCTTTCATCCGCATTCGCGGGGCGTGCGAGCACAATCTGAAGCATGTCGATGCCGATGTGCCTCTCGGGGCGCTGACGGTGGTCACCGGTCCGAGTGGCAGCGGCAAGACGTCTCTGGCGATGAGCACGCTCTACGCCGAGGGGCAGCGCCGCTATGTGGAGACCTTCTCGCCCTATGTGCGCCAGTTCATGGATCGCATGGATCGGCCTCAGGTGGATGCGGTGGAGAACGTTCCGCCGGCCATTGCTCTCGGGCAGCGCAATTCGGTGAAGAATTCGCGCTCGACGGTCGGAACGATGACGGGCATCAACGAGTATCTCAAGCTGGTGTTCTCGCGCCTCGCGGTCGGGCGCGATGCGGAGGGGCACGTGGTGCACCCGGCAACGGCTCAGGGGCTCGCGGAGGATTTGTTGCGCGACGCTCTCGGGCGTGAGGTGCTGGTGGCTTTTGAGGTGAAGGTGGTCGGCGGGTTCGAGGAGATGCGGCGCGCGCTGGAGGCTCAGGGCTATCTGCGCGTGCTGGCCGTGGGCGACAGAACGGCGGAGAAGGGGCCTCGTGAAGGAGGTCCTCGTGAGGGAGAATGTGCGGCCGATGTATCCGCGGAGCCTGAGGCGTCTGAGCCCCCCTCGGGGGACGGAGGGAGGGAAGAGTCGTCACCGTGGGAGGGTCGACTCCCGGAGGTGTTGCGGCTCAGCGAGGCGACGGAGGATCGCCTGGATGCGGAGCGCTGGCTGCTGCTTCAGGATCGCGTGAAGTTGCTGCCGGAGAATCGCTCGCGCCTGATGGAGGCGCTGGAGACGTCGCTGCGCCTCGGGCTGAGCCGGGTGTTTCTCTCGCTGCGCGGCGAGGATGGGAGTTGGGGGCCTCTGCGCCTTCACCGCAGTGACTGGTATCCGCTGCTGGAGCCTCGCCCAGAGCTCTTCAGCTCCAATTCGCCGCTCGGCGCCTGCCCGGAGTGCAAGGGCTACGGGCGCGCGATTTCGTATGACTACATGCGCGGGATTATCCCGGAGAAGAGCATTCGCGACGGGGCGCTTCGCATGCTGTCGTCCGCGACGCTGTCGGAGTGTTTTCGCGATTTCGTGGCGGCGAACAAGCGCAGCCGCGCGGTGCGCATGGATGTGCCTTGGGTTGATTTGACGCAGAAGGAGCGCGATTGGGTGTTTTACGGCAATGCGGGGGACTGCGATCCGTGGGAGGCCGAGGCCCGCGGGCTCTGGTACGGCTACAAGGGGATTTTCGATGACATGGAGAAGCACGCGCACAAGATGAGCGTGCGCGTGTTTCTCGCCTATTACCGCGTCTATAGTGTGTGCCCGGCCTGCGGAGGCGGGCGCCTGCGGCCCGAGGCTTTGGCCTTCACGGTGGGGAATCTGAGCGTGCCCGAGGTGCAGGCTCTGCCGATGGAGGAGTTGCTGGCCTGGGTGGATGCCCACGTGCTGCCCCGGGTGGGCGCGGATCGCTCGCTTCAGCAGGCGGTGCGCGAGCTGCGCAGCCGCGTGGCGTATCTCTGCGAGGTGGGCTTGGGTTACCTGAGCGCGAGCCGACTGACGCGGTCGCTTTCCGGCGGCGAGGTGGAGCGCGTGAGTCTGACGGCCTGTCTGGGTGCGGCGCTGACGGAGACTCTTTTTGTGCTCGATGAGCCGACGGTGGGTTTGCATGCGCGTGATACGGCGCGCCTGATTCGCGCGATGCGCCGCCTGACGGATCGCGGCAACACGCTGGTGGTGGTCGAGCACGAGGAGTCGGTGATGCGGGCGGCGGATGCGGTGATTGACATGGGCCCGGCGAGCGGTTCGGCCGGTGGGCAGGTGGTTTACGCCGGTGATCCGGCGGGGCTGCTGAAGGTGCCGGAATCGCTCACGGGCGGGTACCTCAGCGGGCGGCTGCGCATTGAGCCGCCGGCGCAGCGGCGCCGTCCTTCGGGCTTTCTGCGCATTCGCGGGGCGGAGTGCCACAACCTGCACGATTTCGACGTCGATCTTCCGCTGGGGGTGTACTGCTGCCTGACGGGGGTGTCGGGCAGCGGCAAGGGTGCGCTGGCCTGTCAGGTGCTCCATGGCAGGGTGCATCCCGATGCGCTGGCTGATGAGGAGCGGGTCTCTCTGCGCTCGCTGGAGGGGCTGGAGGCGCTGGATGATGTGCTGCTGGTGGATCAGAGCCCGATTGTGCGCACGCCGCGCTCGACGCCGGCGGTCTACATCGGCGTCTTTGAGGATATTCGCGCGCTCTTCGCGGCGGAGCCGGCGGCTCAGGCCCGCGGGCTCAAGCCGGGGTATTTCTCGTTCAACAGCGGGGAGGGGCGCTGCCCGCGCTGCGCGGGCCTCGGGCAGGAGAAGGTGGAGATGCAGTTCCTCTCGGATATCTTTGTCCCCTGCGCGCTTTGCCACGGGCAGCGCTACACGCCTCAGGCGCTCAGTATCCGCCTGCTGGGTTCCAACATGGCCGAGATGCTGGCGATGGACGTGGCGTCGGCGCTGCGTCTGTTCGCGGCGGAGAAGGGGGCTCGCGCCCGCCGCATTGCGTCGCGTCTGCGCGTGCTCGTGGAGGTGGGGCTCGGGCATCTGGGGCTCGGGCAGGGGCTCAATACGCTTTCGGGCGGCGAGAATCAGCGCCTCAAGCTGGCGCGCATTCTGGTGGAGTCCCTCGCCGGCGAGTCTCGCGGCAAGGGCAAGCTGCTGATTCTCGATGAGCCGGGAACGGGGCTGCACTTCAGTGATCTGGAGGTGCTGCTGGGCGTGTTCCGCCGCTTGGTTGATCAGGGCAACAGCCTGCTGGTCATCGAGCACAACCTCGACCTCATCAAGTGCGCGGATCAGGTCATTGATCTCGGTCCGGAGGGGGGCAGCGGCGGCGGCCGCATTGTGGCTCAGGGGACGCCGGAGGAGGTGGCGGCGTGCCCTCAGGGGCACACGGCGCGCTACCTTCGCGCGGCGCTCGCCGGGCAGGTTCTCTCGGAGGCGCCGGTCGAGGTGCTGCCGGAGGACGCGGAGAGCCTGCGCGGGGTGATCGCGCTGCGCGGGGCTCGCCATCACCAGCTCAAAAATATCGACGTGGATATCCCGCGCCGCGAGATGACGGTGGTGACGGGGCTTTCGGGCAGCGGCAAGAGCACGCTGGCCTTCGATATTATTTTCGCGGAGGGGCAGAAGCGCTTCTTGGACGTGATGAGCCCCTACGCCCGCCAGTTCACGGAGCAGATGGAGACGCCCGATATTGATCGCCTCACGGGCTTGCCGCCCACGGTGGCCATCGAGCAGAACCGCACGCGAGGCGGCAGCAAGTCGACGGTGGGCACGGTGACGGAGATCTGGCAGTATCTGCGCCTGCTCTACGCGAAGCTCGGCACGCCGCACTGCCCGAAGTGCGGGGTGCCGCTGGGGCGCCGCTCGCGCGAGGAGATCAATCGCCTTGTGTCGCAGGAGCTGGAGAAGCGCCCGCGCCGCCTGCTGATTGCCGCTCCCGTGGTGCGCAACCGCAAGGGCCACTATGCCGACCTCGCGCGCTGGGCCGCCCGCCGCAAATACCCGTGGCTCCGCGCGGACGGTCGCTTGGTGGCGCCGGACGATTTCACACCGCTGGATCGCTATGCGAATCACGATGTGGATGTGGTGCTGGCCGATGTACGGGTGGAGGGCAATCGCGTGAGCTGTAACGGCGGCGACTGCGACTATGCCGGCCTGCTGGAGCTCGTGGGGCATGCTCTGGAGATGGGCGACGGCTATCTGCGCCTCAGCGTGACGCCTCGCGAGGGTGCAGAGGGCGCGGAGGGCGCGGAGGGCAAGCGCGCGGCATCCGAGTCCGCGTCCCCGCGCCGCCGTCGCTCCGCTCGTGCGGCCGCGGAACGCGGGAAGGAGGCCGTTGCCTCTGGCCGCGCGGAGTCTGCTGAGGTCGCTGTGGCGGCTGAGGGCACCGAGGCCACGGTAGCCGGGGCGGAGTATCACTGCCTGATCGGCACGCGCCTGAGCTGCCCGGACTGCGGCACCAGTTATCCGGACCCGGAGCCTTCGACTTTCTCGTTCAACTCGCCGCACGGCTGGTGCCCCTGCTGCCTCGGCCACGGCCACGTCAGCGCGGCTTCGACGCGCGAGCGGCAGGGGGATGACAAGCTCAGCCATTTGGAGCTCGAGCTGCGCTACGATCGCGACGTGGAGAAGGCCGATGAGAAGGCGGAGGACAAGGGCGAGGCCGTGCGCGTCTGCCCGGCCTGCGGCGGCGCGCGCCTGAATCCCTTTGCGCTGGCCGTGCAGCTCTTCGGCCGCAACATCGCGGAGATCGGGGCGCTCGACGCGGCGTCGGCGCTCAAGCTGGTGCAGAGCTGGCACTTTGAGGATCGCGATGCGGAGATTGCCCGCAACGTGGTGGCTGAGATCGAGCCGCGCCTGCGCTTCCTGCAGAGCGTCGGGCTCGGCTACCTCTCGCTCGATCGCGCGGCCACGACGCTCTCGGGCGGCGAGTCGCAGCGCATTCGCCTCGCGGCCCAGCTCGGCTCCGAGCTTCGCGGGGTGCTCTACGTGCTCGATGAGCCGACGATCGGCCTGCACCCGCGCGACAATGAGCGCCTGCTGGGCACGCTGCGCGATCTGCGCGACCGCGGCAACACGCTCCTCGTCGTCGAGCACGATGAGGAGACGATGCGCTGCGCGGATCACCTCATTGATCTGGGGCCGGGTGCAGGTGTGCACGGCGGCGAGGTGGTGGCTGAGGGCAGCTTCGATGAGATTCTCGCCAACCCGGCTTCGGTGACGGGGCAGGCGCTCCGCCATCGCGAGAAACACCCCTTCTGCGGCCCCTGGCTGCCGCTGGAAGGCGCGGATTGGCTCGAGGTGACCGGCTGCCGCCTGCACAACCTTCGCGACGTCACGCTGCGCGTGCCGCGCGGGCGTCTGACGGTGGTGACGGGCCCCTCGGGCGCGGGCAAGACCTCGCTGATCACGGGCACGCTGGCGGCGGCGGTTCGGCAGGCGCTCGGCGGCTCCGTCAGCCGCGAGGAGAGGGCAAGCTGGGATGAGGCCAAGGGGCTGGAGAGCATCCGCGCGCTCTACCGCGTCGACCAGTCCCCGCTCGGCAAGACGCCGCGCTCAACGCCGGCCACCTACATCGGCATCTTCGATGAGATTCGCGCGCTCTTCGCCCGCACGGCGGACGCCCGGCGGCTGGGCTTTGCGGCCAACCGTTTCTCCTTCAATACCGCTGCCGGCCACTGCGAGACCTGCAAGGGCACGGGCTACGTGCGCCGCGAGATGGACTTTCTGCCTCCCTGCACGGTGCCCTGCGAGACCTGCCGCGGCGCCCGCTACAACTCTCGCACGCTTCAGGTGCGCTACAAGGGCAAGACGATTGCGGAGGTGCTGGACATGAACATGGAGGAGGCCGCCGCCTTTTTCGCCGGCCAGCCCCGCCTGTCCGATCCGCTGGAGCTGCTCTGTGAGACGGGGCTCGGCTACCTCACGCTCGGTCAGGCCAGCAACACGCTCTCCGGCGGCGAGGCCCAGCGCATCAAGCTCGTGACGGAGCTCATCCGCGGGCGGCGAGCCGTGCAGTTGGCGATTCGCCGCGGCCGGGCGCTGCCGCAGGACCTCTATCTGATTGAGGAGCCGACGATCGGCCTGCACCCGAATGATGTTCGCCTGCTTGTGAAGGTGCTGCGCCGCCTCGTGGAGATGGGCAACACAGTGGTGGTGATCGAGCACAATCTGGAGCTGATCTGCGAGGCCGATTACATCATCGATCTCGGCCCCGGGCCGGGCGCCGAGGGCGGGCGCATCGTCGCCTCGGGCAGTGTGCGCGAGGTGTCGCGCAGCCGCCTCAGCCCGACGGCTCCCTTCATCCGCGCCGAGCTCCGCTCAAGGCCGAGCTGAGTGCCCGCTCTTTCCCCGCCGGCGCTCTGCCGGTGCGGGAGGGGCCGCTCCCGTGGTCGGAGGCTCCGCAGGCTCGGGGAGGGGAGGAGGGTGCGCGTTGGCTCGGTGGGAGGATGCGTTTCGCGGAGGGCTCGTTTGGACAGCCGGGGTGCCGCCTCGTGTTGAGCCGGAGGGCGCGTCCCGCCCGTTGGATCGCCGTATCGTGCTGCGGCGAGCGCTCCTTGACGTCGGGCAGAAGCGCAGCATATGCTGAGCCGTGAGTCTCCTTTCGTCAGTCAGGGCAGGGCTCTGCTCCGAGGCGGAGCCCCGCCTCGGCAGAGGAGAGTGAGGGGGGAGTCAATCGGCCTCAGGGAAGGCGCAGCAGGTCGCGGGCGTGAGCTTCAGCGCTCGCGCCGTGCATGCCGAGCATGCGCATGAGCTCCGACACGCGTGCGTCGCCCTCCACCTCGCGCAGCTGCGAGACCGTGCGGCCGTCCCGCACGACCTTGCTGATGAGGTAATGGTGGTTGGCCAGAGCGGCCACCTGCGGGAAGTGCGTGATGGCGATCACCTGATGATCGCGGCCCAGCTCGCGCATCTTGAGGCCGACGCAGCGGGCAATCTCGCCGCCGACGTTGGCGTCAATCTCATCAAAGATGAGCAGAGGCGTGTCGTCCTGACGCGCCAGCGTGCTCTTGAGCGCGAGCATGACGCGCGCCAGCTCGCCGCTGGAGGCGATGAGGCGCAGCGGCTTGAGCGGCTCGCCCGGGTTCGGCCCGAAGAGAAAGTCCACCGTCTCCGCGCCCTGGGCCCCGGGCTCGTCGAGCGGCTGAAACTGCACCTCGAAGAGCGACTGGCGGAAGCCGAGGTGCCGAGCGTTCTCCAAAAACTCGCGCTGAAGGGGGGCCGCGGCGCGTCGGCGCGCGGCGCTGAGGGCCCGGGCCGCCTCCTGCATCTCGGCGCGGCGCGCCTGCTCGCGCTCCGCGAGCTCCTGCAGGCGCTCCTCGCGGTTATCCGCCTCGTCGAGGCGGCGGCGGCAGTCGGCCAGATGGGCCTCGATGCTCTCCCAGTCCTGCCCGTATTTGCGGCGCAGCGAATCCAGCAGGGCGATGCGCGCCTCCAGAGCCGCGAACTCCGCCGGGTCCGAGCACAGGCCGTCGACATAGCTCTGCAGCGACTCGCCGACGCTCTCCAGCTCCTCGATCATGCCCTCCAGCGGCGCCAGCCACGAGGTGGCAGAGGCATCGAGCCGCTCCAGCTCGCGCCCGCTGCGCACGAGGCGGCGCAGCTCCGAGAGCAGGGAATTGTCGTCGCCGTCCACCATCTGCGCCATCGGCAGAGCCGTGTCGCGGAGGCGTGAGGCATTGCGCGCGCGCTGCCAGCGCTCCTCCAGCCCTGCCACCTCTTCGGCGGTGAAGGCCGCCTCCTCGATCTCCTCCACCTGATGGCGCAGAAAATCCAGCTCGCGCTCGTTGGCCATCTCGCTCTCCAGCAGGTCGCGGTGCGCCTGTCGCGCCGCCGTCCAGAGGCGGTAGGCCGACTGATAGGCCTCCAGCTCCTCCTGATCCTCCGCATAGGCGTCCAGCAGGCAGAGCTGGCGCTGCTGCGAGGTCAGCGAGCGGTGCGCCTCGGGGTGATGCATGTCCACCAGCCCCCCCGCCACCTCGCGCAGCAGGTGCAGCGTCACCGGGCTGTTGTTGATAAACTGTCGGTTGCCCGTGGGCGTGATGACGCGCCGCACCAGCAGCTCGCCCTCCTCGCAGGGATTCGCGCCCGCCGCCTCCAGCTTCGCGTTGATCTCATCCGTCTGCGCGAGGTGAAAGACCGCCTCGATGCTGCACTGCGTTTCCCCGCTGCGAATCATCGACTTGTCGGCACGCTCCCCCATGACGAGGGCAATGCCGCCCATGATGACGGACTTGCCGGCCCCCGTCTCACCCGTGATGCCGAGAAATCCCGGCTGTGGTTCCCACACGAGTTCGTCGACGAGAGCCAGATTCCTGATCTTGAGCAGCGTGAGCATATTTTGCTTTCCGTATCGGGCGGATTATGGCATAATCCGGCGCGAAAGTACAATCCAAAATCAGCCCATATGAACGTTCTTTTTCTCGGCACAGGCACCTCGACGGGGGTGCCCGTTATCGGCTGCGACTGCCCGGTCTGCCGCTCGGAGAACCCGCGCAACAAGCGCTGGCGCTCTTCCATCCTCGTGCGCACGGAGAAGACGACGCTGCTGGTGGATTCCGGTCCCGACCTCCGTGCCCAAGCTCTGCGCCACCACCTCACGGCCATCGATGCCGTGATCTACACGCACGAGCACCTCGACCACACCACGGGCTTTGACGAGCTGCGCGCCTTCGGCTGGAAGACCGACAAGCGCCTGCCCCTCTACGCCGGCAGCGCCTGCCTGGAGCGCCTGCGCGCCATGTTCACTTGGGCCTTTTCTCCGCAGAACACCTATCGCGGCTACGTGCGTCCCGACGCGCGCGACCACGGCGGGCGCCCCTTCACCGTGGGCGACATCAGTGTGACGCCCGTGCGCGTCGAGCATGCCACCGTTGAGACTTACGGCTACGTCTTCCGTGCGGACGGCCGCAGCTTTGGCTACGTGCCCGATATCAAGCGCCTGCCCGAGGATTCGGCGCCGCTGCTCACGGGGCTGGATGCTCTCGCGATGGACGGGCTCTGTTTCCCCGAGCACCACACGCACCTCACCGTCGATCAGAACATCGCGCTGATGCGCCGCCTCGCCCCGCGCCTCGGCTATGTGACCCACAGCGGCCACCGTCTCGATTACGACGAACTGGCCGCCTACCTGCCGGACTTCATGAGCCCGGCCTACGACGGCTTGCGCGTCGATTTGTGAGCGAGGTCTCGCCGAAGGGGTGTGCGAGGTCGGCCGAGGGAGCTGTCCACCTGCTCGCGTCGCCGGATCGGCGTCCCCCCCGCATGGGAAGAGAGGCCATCCGACGAAGAGCTAGCGCAGCGAAGAGCAGGCGCAGAGAAGGGCGTGCTAGGTGAAGAGCCTTGGGCGGAAGCGCAATCTCTCGTGGACGCCGATGGCCGAGACG
>ERZ1664509.45-NODE-45-length-11376-cov-7.573183_pt1 | contig 11376 bp, 10 predicted proteins | sample MGYA00575338_ERZ1664509 | MGnify/ENA primary metagenome ERZ1664509 (study PRJEB40874, sample SAMEA4040751) | Gallus gallus | biome: gut; material: content | place: India | collected 2016-01-01 | study: EMG produced TPA metagenomics assembly of PRJEB14491 data set...
CCCCCATTCCGCGCCCGGGGCGGGGCGGCCGTTTGCGCTCCCCCGCCTCTGCTCATTTTTTCATTGTTTTTGTATTCCCCTGCCCTTCCCTTGCCATGAGCGCATCGGATTTCTCACCCTCTGAGCAGGCGAGTGCCCAGCGCCCGCCGCGCAACCGCACCCGCGGCTACCAGCCACAGGCAGCCGGGCGGCAGGGTGCTGCCGCCGGACGCCGCGAGCACGGCTTCAAGCCCCGTCCTCAGCAGCAGGACGACGCTCGATCCGCCAATGCCGCCAAGGGACGCACCCCCTGGCGCGGCCAGAAAAAAAAGACAGAAGCCGCCGCGCCGAACCAGAAATCCTACGTACCCGTCGGCGAGCCGCAGCCCGTGACGGGTCTGCTGGAGATCACGCCCAAGGGCTTCGGCTTCCTCCGCGTGCCGGACAACAACTGGGCACCTTCGGAGGATGCCATCTACGTCCCCGCCGAACTCATCCGCAAATATGCGCTGCGCCCCTTCGTGCAGCTCAGCGGCATCGCGCAGCGCTATGAGCGCGGGCACCAGCTCATCACCCTCAATCAAGTCAACGGGCAAGCACCGGAGGAGGCTGCGAACAACCCGCACTTTGAAGACCTCAAGGCCGTCAACCCGACCCACCGCCTCGCCTTCGAGACCACCAGCACGCGCTACACGACGCGCACGCTCGATCTCATCGCCCCGGTGGCGCGCGGCCAGCGCGGCCTCATCGTCGCGCCGCCCCGCACCGGCAAAACGACGCTGCTGATGCACATTGCGGAGGGCGCCATTGAAAATTACGGCGAGGATCTTCACCTGATGATTCTGCTGGTGGACGAGCGCCCGGAGGAGGTGACGGAGTTCAAGCGAGCCCTGCCCGGGGCGGAGATCTACGCCTCCAGCAATGACAGCGGCGTGCGCGAGCACTGCCGCATGGCGGAGCTCTGCATCGAGCGCGCCAAGCGCCTCGTCGAGGCCGGGCGCCACGTCCTCATCCTGATGGATTCCATCACGCGCCTGGCTCGCGCCTACAACAATGCGGATCGCGGCAGCGGCCGCACGATGAGCGGCGGCATTGACGCCCGCGCTCTCGAAATGCCCCGCCGACTCTTCGCCGCCGCGCGCAACACTCGCACCGCGGGCTCGCTGACCATTCTCGCCACGGCTCTCATTGAGACGAACAGCCGCATGGACAGCCTCATCTTTCAGGAGTTCAAGGGCACGGGCAACATGGAGCTCGTGCTCAACCGACGCATTGCCGAGCTCTATATTTATCCGGCGGTCGACATCCTCAAGAGCGGCACGCGCCGCGAAGAGTTGATTCTGCCGGAGATGATGCTGGAGAAAATCCGCCTCATTCGCCGCGGGCTGGCGAACCACAAGCCTGAGGAAGCCATGGAGCGCCTCCTCTTTTTCATGCGCAAGAGCCGCAACAACGCTCAAATGCTCCTCGGCCTCAAGGTGCGCGGCTGATCGCCGGGTCGCGAGCTGATGCAGCGGCGGAGTACGAGCTCACGTAGCTGATGTTGTCAGACATCCCCATCGTTCCGTGTAACCGGGCAAATGGGAGCCTTGAGCCGGGCAGCCCTCCTCCCCGGCCTGACGCCTCGTAAAAGAGCCGCGGGAAAATCTCTTTTCGGCGCCCCTGCCCTCGGCAGTGCTCGGCGCTTCACCTCTCAGCTTCCCGACAATGCCCGGCTATCTGTGCTACAGCCTCAGGGGCATTGCTCGGCTCAGCCCCCCTGCTCTGTCTCCCTTGAGACGCTCCGCCCCTTCCGGCGCGGTCCCGCCACTCTCCCTCCATTTGGCGCCGCGCACCTGATCGTCGCTGCGTTCCCCTGCTCCTCGTCACCTTCACCACCTCGCGGCTCCGAGCGGCGCAGGGAAACGCTCCCCCACCTCGGCTACCAATCACGCCGACGGACAATCACGCGCTCTTCCGACCACGCCGACCGCCGGCCGCTGGCCACGCAAGTCGTCACGGGTCACGCGGGCTGGTAGTCGATGCGCACAGGCACCTGCTCCACGTCGACGCCGGCGGCCGTGAGCACGTCCATGATGGTGATGAAGCTCCCCATGGAGGACTCCTCAGCGGCCGACACCTGAATCTTGAGATCGGGGTTCGAGCGGCGCAGGCGACTGACGGCTGTCGGGAGCTGCTCCAGCGGAACGATCTGCCCGCCGAGCGCGATGCGGCCGGTGCCGTCAAGCTCGAGCAGCAGGGTGTCCGAATCCCCGCGCTCGCCGCTGAGGTGCTGCGTCTGCGGCAGCGTCATGGGCAGCACCTGATTCTGCCTCTTGAACTCCGTGTGGACGATGAAGAAGATGAGCAGGATGGTGAGGATGTCGAGCATGGGGACGATGGGAACGCCCGTAGCTGCATGTCGTCGGGTGTAGATATTCATGGCGTCTCACAGGCGGTTGCGGTGGGCCAGCAAATCGGTGAAAAACTCGGCAACGCGAGCCGAGCGACGCTCCAGCGAACGCTCGAAGCAGGAGAGCGCCACGATGCCGGGCACGGCGATGGCCAAGCCGAAGATCGTGGTGTAGAGAGCCTTGGAGATGCCGAGGCTGATGCCGCTCTGCGCCTCCGTGGTGCCGAAGACGCCGAAGATCTCCACGAGGCCCCAGGCCGTGCCGAGGATGCCGAGCATGGGAGAAATCGTGGTGACGATGTTGATGAGCGACATGCCGGCGCGCTGGCGATCCATGATGAGGCGCAGGCGCGCCTCGATGAGCTTCTCGATATCGGGCTCATAGCGGTGCTCGATGCAGTAGATGACCTCGCGGGCGAGCGGGGCCTTGGAGCTCAGGGCGGACTCCAGCAGCACCTGAGACGAGTTCTGCATCTTGGCCACGGCGAGCTTCTGTTGCAGGCTTCTGAGCGCGCGCCCTTCACCGGTGAAGATGAGGTGGTAAAGGATGGCGGCAATGAGCGTCACCGAGCAGATCAGCAGGGGATAGCCGAAGGGGTGACAGGCATCGAGGAATTGTTTGGCGGTTTCAATCATGGCGTGTCGGAATGTTGTGTGACAAAAAAGAGTTCAGAGCGTATCGCGACGGGCGGGTATCGCAACGGCGCGTTTGGTGGGGCTGGGTTTCGTGATGGAGGGAGTCTTTTGACGGGGCATGTCTCGGAGGATGCGGCGGAGAGCGAAGGCAGCGCGATGAACGCCATCAGGCAGCCATTCATCCGAGAGGCGGGACGAGATCAGAGGTGCGAGGGGTTAATCTTGTAGGTGACGGAGCGTTGAAGTCGCATGGGGTGGTGGTGAGAGTCGGTATGATAGGAGTCGGTATGGAGAGAGGTTGAACGGTGAGGCGCTGAACGGCGAGCAGCCGGCGGCAGGGGTCTGGATGGTCGAAGTTTAAGCTCAGTCATAGATGAACATGATGCCCATCTCGAGCAGACTGCCGCCGAGCTCTTTCTGCACGGACGCGGGGATGGGAGGCAGAGACGCCTGCCGAATGGCTTTGAAGGTGAGGGACTGCTGCACGACGCTGGCTCCGCGGCGCGAGAGCAGTTGCAGATTATGGATACGCCCCTCCTTCGTCAGGGTGATACTGATGGTGAGCGTGCCGGGCACAAGGGCGCTGCGGTGCTCATCGCATTCAAAGTACCAGGAGCGCGCGATACGCCGGTAGATTTCTGCCTCATAGCGGCCGCGCGGGGTGGCCTCCACGCTCAGCGACGGATGGCGGCCGCAGACGAAGGTGCCGCTGCTGCGGCTGCGACGCTCATGGGTGCGGAAGCCCGGCTGGGCCGAGCTCGGCAGGCTGGGGTCATAAACCGGGCGGCTGCGCTGCGCGGGCGGAGGGAGCGTCGGATCCGGCAGCTGTGCTACGGCATCCGAGAGACCGGGCCGCGCAGCCGGTCGGGGCTGCGGGTCCTCGTCTTCCGCTGCCGGCGGCTGCTGAGGCACGGGTTTGCCGTCGGGAGTCTCCTGAGCGGGCAATGCCGGCTGCGGGAGATCCGGGTTTGAGGCCGGGCGCTCCTCCTTCACGTCCGCTTCGCGCCCCCGGCCCTGCTCCAGCCCGCGGCTCGGCGTCTCCGAGATGATCACCGGCTGCTGCGTCGGCTGCGGCACAGGCTCAGCTGAAGACTCAGCGCGAAGCGGCTCGCCGTCGTCGGAAGGCGGGCGCGGCGTGGAGTCCGTCTCTTCGGGGGTGCGCTGCTGATCCTGCGGCTGCTGAGGCTGATCAGGATGGGGCGGGATCTGGTTGGGCTTGGCGCGGCCTGTGTCTTCGCTCGGCGAGATCTGCTCGCTGGCGAGGTCGCCGTCCTGCCGCTCCTGCTCAAGGGGATTCACCTCCTCCGGTCGCTCCTCACCCTCCATGTGGGGCGCCTTCTCCGAACTGTCCGGAACCAGTTCGCTGGCTCCCTCGGTGTTGCGGTTGCCGATGCGGTCGGGATCGCGGGGCAAGGTCTCGGGCACATCGGGGCTGGTCTTGCCGAAGTTCCGCGGCGGTTTCGGCTTCTCCTCCTGAGGTTTCGGCTGCTTCTTGGCGGGGGGGCGCAGCACGTGCAGGGCGCGCGGCGTGCGACGGTGATGCCGCGCCGAGCCATCCGGGCTTTCGGGCACGAGCATCAGCAGGGCCAGAATCAGCAGGTGCAGCAGCAGCGAGAGCACGATGCACAACAGCACCGGCCAAAGCCTTCTCGCTCGCTTTCCTCGCGCTCTCACACGCCTATTGTAACGGAGCCGCGGCGCTCGCGCAAGTCCTCTCCGCGTCAGGGTGCAACTTGTTATTCTGCCAATATGCCTAGGCGCAGCTTCTCCCCTGCGCGCCTTCGTCAACAACGTCGCACCCCAACCGCCGAGTAACCTTCCGGGTGCCTCCGAAATCGCCTCCCGGCTTCTCTCTCGGGCGCTCTCCTCCGAGCTCCCCCTCCGAGCTCGCTGCCGTGCACCCCTCTGAGCTTCCCACCCGGCTTTCCGCGAGCCACCTTGCGGTGCAACAGGGAGGGGAAAACACACCTCCGAGAACAAGCCGCAGCCCCTCCCGGCCATCCGCAGGTCTGCCCCTTTTCCCGCAGGATTCGGAACCCGGGCTCGAGCAACACCATGCTCCCGTTTCAATGCAAAAGGCGCGCCGGCTCCTCCCGTTGGGGAGAGAAACCGGCGCGCCCCCGTGCGGCTCGCGTCGCAGCCCTGCTGTTCGCCGCCCGCCGCGCAGCCCGCTCTGTTGCCCCTTCCGACATGTGAGTCCGGCCTCGTGAACGGCAGCACTGAACCGGGCCCACAAACTGAGGCCACGAAACAGCTCCGGCGAACAAAGGTCACGAAATCGCGTCTCGTGATCAGCGGAGCCGAGAACTCGCGAATCCGCGAGCGGTCGCACCCGAGGGCACCTTCATGAGGGGGCGGAACACGCGGACCTCCGCGAGCCTCGGCGCATTCACCGTCAGCGGCGACCGTGTAGGCGGCCGTGCACAGGCGGCAGTCAGGGGGCTTCAGACGATAGGCGGCAAACGACAGGCAGCAGCGCGGTGCTCAGTCCAGCGTCGCGAACTGAAGGTGCATCCAGTCCACATCGCGCTGGCGGCCGAGAGAGACGGCGCCCTGCTCTTCCCAGATGCGCCACCAGTCCTCGTATTCGCCGCCGCTGAAGCGGGCGCGGGGCCGCTTCATGTTGTAGCTGTTGTGCTCGGGATCAAAATCGAGCGCAACGCCCCAGGCGTGCATCGACAGGGAGCTGCCGCCGGTGCAGCTGCGGTAGTTGTAGCTGCCGCCGTAGAGATCCAGCCCGAGGCGGCTGATGGCCTCCTGGCCGTAATGCTCGAGCACGGCGCGCAGCGCGCGCTCCACTCGCGCGGCAATGCAGCGGTGCACGCGGATGCTCTTGACGGGCTTCCCCTCATAGAGCAGCGGGTAGGGCGGCGTCACGTTCACGAGATTCTCCTCACAGCCGGGACTGCCGTAGAGGCTCTTGCCGAGGCGCACGCGCGACTGCGGGGGGATGGGTCCCTCCTCTGCCGCGGGAGCCTCGATGATTCCCAAGGCTCGGGCGATGGCCTCGATCGTCACCGGTCCTATCACGCCGTCGGCCTCGACGCCGACTTTCTGCTGAATGGCTTGAACGGTATTCATGGTTTACTTGGTTGTGCGATCCTCCTGTCTCAGGTACACGGGTTGGTGAAAGGGGTGATTCTCGAGTTGGCTGATGCGCAGGGAGAGCTCGCGCAGGGCCGTGGCCGTCTCGACGTAGGCCTGTGTCTGCTCCCTCATGAAGTTGCGCACGTCGGCGTAAAGCACGGCTGCGGCGACCCAAGACGCCACCGTGACGATAGCCACGGGGCGCTCGACCATCTGCCGCAGCACCCAGACGACCCAAGCTTCGCCCTCACGCCGCTGACACATCGTCGACCTCCTTTCCGGCGGTGTTGAGTGCTCGCCGGGCAACGGCGGAGCCCGAGTGAATCATCATATCGGCACGGATCGGCAGAGCCTCGCCGCAGGGAGACTCCGCGCTGGCGCGGTGACGGCCGGGGAAACCCAGCAAGCCCGAAGCGCGAAGTCCCGGCGCCCGCGTGACGGCGTCTCGCTGGGGCGTGTGCGACTCACGGCCTGACGAAGTCCCCATGAGAGGCGGCTGCTCCGAGGGCGTTAATGAGGTGCGGGGAATGGCCCCGCAGCATGTTTGATGGTATGGCATATTCTGTGATGATGTTTGATAGAGTGAAGCCCCTCTCCGCTTCGGCCGGTGACTTCGCAAGGCCATTGTGAACCCGGCTCTCGCGGCCCGTCTCGAGTCATGAGAAGTCGGGCTCGCCGGCAATGCGGCTCAGCACAATGCGGCTCAGCAAGCCGAGTCGGCCCGAAGGCATCTGCCGGAGTGCGGAGCCATCGGCCGAGGCGTGGAGTGGCTTCATGCACATGACATTACAGCTCTCTCGGAACGCTGTCACGCAGAGACGGGGGCACCGCAGGTGCCGGCCGGGGGTGGGCAGATGATGCCCCAGGGGCGCAGATTGGGGGCTGGCGCACGCCATTATGAACGGAGGGTCACGGAGGCAAAGAGACTTGTACTCAGTGCTCCAAGACTGCGCTTGGAGAGCCGCAGGGCTTCGACAGCAAGCCGGAGCTCGGTCGACAAGCGGCGCAAGCGCGTCCATTTGTCTTGCCAAGCCTGCGCGGGAAGAGTACAATGACCGCGGTTCCGCCTGCACCTTTCCCCCTCCCTCGCAGCGTCCCTACAGCGGCCCTCCACAGCCGCCGCACGGAGGCCCCGGATGAGATCTCGAACGGCGCCGGACGAGACTCCGCCCTGTCCGAACCGCTCGGTCCGCCATGGTCGGCCGTCCGGCTCGGCGCATCGCTCGACTCCCCGGACGCGCTCGGCGCCCCCGGTGCCATCGGTGCTGTCGCGACTCGGCAGACCGAGCGCGGCCGCCTGCCGCGGGTTCCGTTCGGGCTGCGTTCGGTGGCTCTCCGTCCGCTGCGCCGCGGGGAGGTGAGGCCCGTCGGCCTCGGCTCGAAGCTCCGGCTCGGCGTGGGGGATGATCGGGCGGCCCCTGATAAACCATGAGTGCTGATCAAACGAGTTCTGCTGACCTTCGCGCTGCGGCGACGCCCCGGCCGGAGAGTCCCGTGATGCCGCAGGCCCCGGCCGTGGAGAAGAGTCTGCTGTCCATGATGTCGATCGACCCGACGAACATCATCTCGCGGTGCATTTCCGACGGCGTCAACAGCGATTACTTTTACATCCCCGCTCACCGCATCATCTGGGAAAATTTCCGCGGACGCTACGACAAGGGGCAGACGGTTGACGCAACTTCGGTGGCGCAGGAGCTCGAGGACCACGGTCTGCTGGAGGCTGTCGGCGGTGCGACGGGCCTGATGGAGGTGTTTTCGTACGCGACGACGACGGCGCTCTATGAGCAGCATCTCGAGATTCTCAAGGAGAAATACATCCGCCGCTCCATCATTCTGACGGCCAACAAGGCGACGGACGCTGCGTACCGACAGGAGGGCGAGATTGACGACCTGCTTGATCAGACGGAGCAGGATGTGCTGCACATTCGCCAGACGGCGATCAAGGGTGCGGAGTGGAGTCTCAAGGAGGACATTCGGCGCGCGGTGGACAATCTGGAGCGCATGATGATCTCGAAGGGGGATATCCTCGGGCTTCGCTCGGGCTTCGAGAAGCTCGATCACATGATCAACGGCCTGAAAGCCGGTGAGCTCTTCGTCATTGCGGCGCGCCCGTCGATGGGCAAGACTTCCTTCCTGCTCAACATCATTGAGCATCTCGTGCTCGATGAGCAGAAGCCGGTGCTGTGTTTTTCCTGCGAAATGCCCAGCGTGCAGCTCGTCGAGCGTCTGCTCTACGCGCGCAGCGGGGTGAGCAAATCGATGCTGCAGCTCAACAAGGGGCAGATTCCGCCCAAGGATATGAAGAGGCTGCGCGACGCCATCAAGGAGCTTCAGGGCAGCCAGCTGATTATCGACGACACGGCGGCCATCTCCATCTCTGAGCTGCGAGCCAAGGCTCGGCGCGTGCAGCGCGAGAACCCGGGGCTTGCGGCGATCGGCATCGACTACCTTCAGCTGATGCGCTCACACACCAAGCAGGCGCAGAGCAGCCGCGAACGTGAGATCGCCGAAATCTCGGGCGGTCTCAAGGGCTTGGCCAAGGAGCTGGGCATTCCCGTCATCGTGCTGGCGCAGCTCAACCGCGGCCCGGAGAACCGCACGGGCAAAAACAAGGGCACGCCGCAGATGAGTGACCTGCGAGAGTCCGGCGCCATCGAACAGGATGCGGATATGATCGGCCTGCTCTACCGCAAGCGCTACTACGCCGAAACGGATGAGGAGCGCGAGGAGATGGGCGACGACGCCATGCTCATTCTCGCCAAAAACCGCAACGGCCCTACGGGCGATGTGCCGCTCTCCTTCAAGGCGGAGCTCATGCGCTTCACGACCCGCGTGGTCGCCGAGGAGGATGAGGAGGGCTGATACCGTCTGCGGAGGGAACGAAGGGCCGACGGAGGGTTCCTCAGCACCCGTGGCGCCCTCATGGCCACGGCGGGCGGCGCCCCTTCGAGGCTTCCGCATCGCTCTCGCACGACTCACCCACGCTCTCGCACGGCTTGCGCAGGATTCTCCCCCGAGGTTCGCCTTCAGAGACTTCCGCTCCGGGTTCCCGCCTTCCGCTCCGCTTCCCGCTCGGGTATCGCTCCCGTCTCACCGGGGTTGCGCCCGCCTCGGGAGCGGCGAAGCGCGGCGCACAGCTCGCTGATGCGCCGCGGTCATCGAAGCCTCTCGGAATCGCCCGACGCTGACTCCCGCGCCCGGCGCCCCCCCCCTGACATCTCTTTCAACCACAACGACCATTCTCATGGATGCAACGCAACAAACTCAACGCTGGATTCAACGCGATCTGGAACACTGCTGGCACCCCTTCACACCGCAGGCTCTCTGGGGGCAGGAGTCGGAGATTCTCATGATTCAATCGGGGCGCGGTGTCTGGCTGACGGACTCGCTCGGCCGCCGCTACATCGACGGCAACAGCTCCATATGGGTAAATATCCACGGGCACTGCCACCCGCGCATCGTCAGCGCGATTCAGCGCCAGGCCGAGACGATCTGCCACAGCAGCTACCTCGGCTTCGCGCACGGGCTGGCGAGCGATCTGGCGACGCGGCTCTGCTCCTTTTTCCCCGAGGGCACGCTCACGCGCGTCTTTTTCTCCGACGACGGCTCGACGGCGCTGGAGACGGCTCTCAAGATGGCCTTCCAGAGCCATGTGCAGACGCCCGGCGAAGAGCAGCGCCGGCACTTCGTCGCCTTCAGCAACTGCTACCACGGCGACACGATGGGCGCGGCCTCGCTCGGCGGCGTCGGGACCTTCTTCAGCAAATTCCGCGGCTTCGGCATGGAAGTGACGCATGTGGGGAGCATGGATGATCTGCGCGCGCTGCCCGCCGACTTTCTGCGCACGGTGGCGGCCATTGTTATCGAGCCGATCATTCAGGGCGTGAACCGCATGACGCCCTGGCCCAAGGGGATGCTGCGCGAGCTGCGCCGCTTCTGCGATGAGCAGGGCATCTACCTCATCTGCGACGAGGTGATGACGGGCTTCGGGCGCACGGGCAAGCTCTTTGCCTGCATGCACGAGGAGGTTATTCCCGACTTCCTCTGCTGCGCCAAGGGCCTGACGAGCGGCTACACGCCGCTGGCGGCCTGCCTGACGACGGAGGCGGTGTACAACAAGTTCATCGGGCCCTACAGCGAGAACAAGTCCTTTTATTACGGCCACAGCTTCACGGCGCATCCGCTGGGCTGCGCGGCGGCCATGGCGAGCCTCGATGTCTTTGAGGAGGAGAAAGTGCTCGAGAAGCTGCCGCCCAAAATGGCCCTCATCGGTGAGCTGGCGGCAGAATTGGAGCGCAGCAACCCCTACGTCTGCGCCCACCGCCGCTGCGGGATGATCCTCGGCATCGACATCGCCCGGCCGGACGGCACGCCCTACCTTCAGGACGAACGCGCCGGTGAAAAGGCTTGCGTCGCCATGCGACCGCACGGTCTGCTGACGCGCCCCTGCACGCATGACACGATTGTCTTCATGCCGCCGCTGTGCATCTCCGAGGAGGAGATCCGCCTCGCCTTCCGCGCTCTCGATGCGGGCATCCGCGAGGGACTGGCCGCATTATGAGCTTGATTTTACGGGGCTCTCTGGCATACTGATACAACTCCCATGGCAGTCATCTACATCACGCGCAAGGACGGCACGCGGCAGAAATACCGCCTGCCGACGGAGCCCGGCAGCATCATCTCCATCGGCCGCGACGAAAACTGTGTCGTGTCCATGCCCGATGTCGTCGGCCTCTCCGGGCGCCACTGCACGATCCGCCGCGAGGGGCAGGTCTATGTGATTGCCGACAACCACTCGACCAACGGGACGCTCTGCGACGGCGAACCCATCACGGAGAGCGTGATGCGCCGCAGCGCGGTCTACTCGCTGGGCGAGGCGACGCTCGTCTTTGATCCGGAGATCTCGGCCGCGCCGAAGATCGATCTGGCAGCGCTGGCTGAGGATGAGCGCCGGGAGGAGGAGCAGGCTCGAGAAGCGGCAAGGACGTCTCCGGATGCTGACAAGAGCTCCTCTACGGAGCCCTCTCCGCGCGCGGACGGGACCGCGGCTGAGGCCGAGACTCGGGACAGGGGGCTCGGGACGAGCGGACGCGACAAGGGAGCTGACATCAGGAGGGACGCCGCCTCGGGGGACAGCTCCTCACGGCAGGCAGATTCCGGCCCTGAGGGCGCCGAGAGCGCTTCCGCGCGCAAGCTGCCGGCCGTTCCCCAAGGGCCTTCCCATCGGACGGACGAAGCCCCCGTGGCTCCGCGGCTGCGTGTTCCGGCCGGCGCGCGGAGAG
>ERZ1664509.46-NODE-46-length-11209-cov-8.236328_pt1 | contig 11209 bp, 12 predicted proteins | sample MGYA00575338_ERZ1664509 | MGnify/ENA primary metagenome ERZ1664509 (study PRJEB40874, sample SAMEA4040751) | Gallus gallus | biome: gut; material: content | place: India | collected 2016-01-01 | study: EMG produced TPA metagenomics assembly of PRJEB14491 data set...
GTCTACTACAACTACCGCCACTACAACCCGGCGAGTGGACGCTGGACAGGGAGAGATCTTTTTTTCTCGAAAAATACCTACGAACACAGCTATAATGCGCCGTCTTTTGAAGGGGACGTCATGGGTAACTATGTCGAAGGAAGCTACTATACTTATTATGATCTGTGGGTAGATCCTGCTAAAAAAGACAAGATCGAGAATTTTAGAGATGCATTGGCTCACTACCGCAGTGGTGCAGGAGGCACAGTAAAAGCCGGGGAATCTCTATATCGAGAAATGAAAGAGGATTCTACGTATGAAGAGCATGTTAAGGAAGATGGAAGTTTACCCGACAGAATCGCCAAACGCCTAGAAAATGTTTCGAAAGAACTTACAAGTGGAACTTTTTATAACGTGCCCGGAACGAGCGTAGGACAGCTGAAATGCGAAACGCTGGGAAGTTACGAACTCGGTGTCACTTATACGGCAACATGGCACGCTGGTCCGTGGAAGAAATCGTTTTGGCACTTTGCAACAGGAGAATATTATAGAACAATATCATGTGATATTGAAGCTCAGTTCGTATTGAATGAGAGATGGGATTTTGAAACAAATCCTGAATATACTATACTTGGAAATATGATAAGAGAGTGGATACCTGAAATGATTGCGAACATGAACGCTATTAATCCACGACCCTTTACGATTACAGGTTCTTTTTCGGATAACATACATATAGAAATCGATCAGTATTGTAAACTCCAGTAGAATTTTCGCCATGAAAAGCTCTCGACACAAAAAAACAATGCTCGTTTGTTCCTTTCTTGGAGTGGTGCTTTTGTTCTTCTTGACAGGAATGGGCTGTCAGCCAAGCACTGAAACTAGAATACGCCGCACGCTCCGAAAATTCGAAGTAAAAGGCGCAGACGGTCTTGTTGAACGCCTGGTGATCAAGAAGGTCGTGTCGTCCGAAGACCAGTATGCCATTTTTTTTGAAGTCGGGGAGGAGGATTTTCAGGCGATATGCTCCAATCGCAAATGGTTGCCCCTGACACCGGATAGGGCCTTCGAGATGAAGCCCGGCCATTATGTGGAAGGTTTACGTGGGTACTATACTGACTTTTCGCAAGACGGTATCCTTTCGTATCTCGTCGTGCTGGATGACAACAAAACGATCGTCGCCATACGCGCCCGTGCTTTCTACTAGGATACCTTAATAGAAAGAGACTCTTTTGTTTTGCCGGGGGAGTTGTCATGTTTTGCCTGATTGTACAGCGTGGCAGAATTTGAGATGCTTAAAAAGAGAGTGCGTAAGCACCAACCGGCTCAAAGCAGAGTCAAGGTGTAGTCGGCTGTTCCGATACAGCGGCTGATCCGTCTCGGGTCAGCCGCTTTTTGGTGCGATCGAGCAAGCACGCGTGCGGCGACTTCCTCCGAAGCCCCTGCGCGCCGCATTTTGACACGCGGCCCAAGGTATGAGCATACAGATTCATACCGCGACACGTGAAGAAAGCAACAACCGGGCCATGCTGGCGCCGGAGAGTAAGACCAGGAGCGGCATTGTCCTGCGGGCCATCTCGCTGGGGTCGCTTGAAATCCTGCGCCAACTGGCCAATCCCCTGTCCACCGCCGAGGCAGATCTCTCGGCGGTGGACACGCGCGTACTGGCGGAGTTCCTCTGGGTGCATGGAGCCCCGATCGAGGAAGTCCTCGACACCGTCTACAACACCCCCACGCAGGTCGCCCGCAAAGCCGCCGCCTTCGCCCTGCAAATCAGCCCGGCAGAACTGCGCAGCATCACCGGAGCCCTGGCGGCAGACCGAGCCGCCATCCGGAGTGCCAGCGCAGAACCCCTGCCGGATGCCGACGCCCCGGCAAGCCCAAACGTGCCCACCCCGCGCTCGTAGCCTCATGGGTATTCACCATCGCACGAGCGACGGGGTGGAGCGAAGAGCGCATCCTCTGGATGCCGCTGCGGCGAGCCATGCAGTACGCCCACGCCGCATGGATCAGCGAAGGCATCCGCACCGGCTGGCGCCACGCCACCGCCGAAGAAGCGCAGAGCGCACAAGCCCTCTATGAACGCCTCAAACCCCTGACGCGCCATGGCTGACGTCTCCATCACCTTCAGCGGCGACGCCTCCGAACTCAACGCCGCACTCGCCGACATCAAACAGGAAATCGGCAAAACCCGACAGGCCGTAGGCGGCCTCTCGGGCAGCTTTGCCTTGGCCTTTGCGGGCATACAGGCAGGCATCAGCGCCGTAAAAGGAGCCCTGAGCGGCCTGGCGGGCATCAGCAGCGCCGCCGCCGCCATGGAGCAGACCGGGCTGGCCTTCAACGTCATGATGGGCGACGCCGCCCAGGCCGCCGCCTACGTCGCCCAGCTCAAGAAATACGCCGTCGAGACCCCCTTTGAGTTCGGGGACATCGCGGACGCGGCCAAGACCCTGCTCTCCATGGGAACCGCCGCCGGGAAAAGCATCGACGTCATCCGCAAACTCGGCGACATCGCCTCCGTATCGGGCAAACCGCTGCGGGAACTGGCCTTCCTGTACGCCAAAGTGCAGAACGCCGGACTGAGCAACGAAGTCGCCGAATCGCTGGAAATGCAGGGCGTGCCCATCCGCCGCCTGCTGGCGGAAATGAAAGGCATCAGCTTTGAGCAGGTCTTTGAGGGCATCTCGAAGCGCTAGTTCAACCTCAGCGATCTGGACGCCGTGCTGGCAAAACTGACCGGCGCGGGCGGGCTGCTGGAGAACATGACCCGGCGGCAATCCCAGACCTTCTCCGGCATGCTCAGCACGCTCAAGGACGGCTTTGCCGCGCTGGCCATCGAACAGGGCACCCCCATCAACGCCGCCATCGTGCCGGTGATGCAGCAGCTCATCGCCTATCTGGACAGCATCACCCCGCAAGTGCAGGCACTGGGAGCCCTGCTGGGCCAAGCCCTGAGCGGAGCCGCTGACCTGCTGACCCCGCTGGTCAGCGGCGTGGCCGGACTGGCGGAAGCCATGGGCGGCACGCGCACCGTCGTCGCCTCACTTGCGGCAGCGATGCTGCTCTATGCCGGGCAGAGCAAAGCCGCCGCGGCCTCGACCCTCACCCTGCGCGGCAGCCTCAGCAGCCTGATAGCCACCCTGCGCGGCCTGAGCCTGTCGGGCGTGGCCGCCGGCTTTCGCAGCGCCTTAGCCGGGATGAGAAGCAGCCTGGCCAGCACCCTGACGGGCATGAAACTGATGTGGTCAACCGCATGGAGCACGATGGCCACCGTCGCCCGCACCGCGATGGTGGCCGTGAAAGCCGCCATCGTGAGCACCGGCATCGGGCTGATCATCGTGGGGATAGGCGAAGCCCTGGGAGCCCTCTACTCGTGGTTTATGGGCAATGCCGACGCCGCCCGCGAAGCGGCACAATCGGCCCGGGAGTTTGAGAAAACCCTCAACGCGCTCAACAAACGAGCGGGCAAAATCACCACGCAGGGGCAGTATGACGAGTTCATGGAGCAGCTCGAAGAGCAGATCAGCGACCTGAAAGCCCAGCGAGCCGATGCGCGCAGCGATGACAACGAAGAGATGGAAGAAGCCCTGTCGCGGCAGATCAGCCTGCTGGTGCGCAAGCGGGCCGAGTACAGCCGGAGCATCCCGCTGCAAATCGAAGCCGCGCGAGCGGCCGAGCGGGAAGCCGCCGCCGCGCGAGCCCGCGCAGAAGCCGAAGAAGAACTCGCGCGGCGCATCGACGAAACCCGGCAGAAAATGGCCGACATGCAACAGCAGCAGCGCGAGCAGGAGCGCGAGCAATACCTCAGCGGGCTGGACACCGAGATGCAGATACGCCTGCGCCTGATCGACGCCGGAGGCTACCGCTCCGTCGCCGAACTCCAAGCCGCCATCCGGGACATGGAGCGCGGGATGGGCAGTGCCGAGCCCGGCGACGAGCAGCGCTACGCCACCCTGCTCAAGACCTACAACAAAATACAGGAACTGCGCCGCCGCCAGCAGGAACAGGACGAGCGCGAACGCGCCCGCCAGCAGGAGGAAGACGAAAAAACGCGCCAAAGCGCCGAAGAAGCCCGCGCGGACTATCAGGACCGGCTCGCCCTGCTGCAAGCCGAAATCGCGCAGGACGAGCGCAAACGCGAACTGCTCAAACAGCAGCAGCGCATCGTCGAACTCACCGCCGACTACCGGCGCCAGGGCTTGGAAAACGCCGTCGAACTCGCGCGGCGCATGGTGGACGCCGAACTGAGCGCAGAAATCGCGCGGGAGAAAAGCCGGGAGCGGCAGCAGGGTGGCACCCGCATGAGTGCGAGCTGGATACAGGGCTCACTGAGCAGCGTAGGCGGGGGCGGCAAATCCTACCTCGTCGGAGGCGGGCCGATGCTGACAGAAAGCAAGAAACACACCACCCTGCTGAGGGAAGTTCGCGACGCCGTCAGGAAAAAGCCGGAAGTCAAAATCACCGGCAACGTCGAAGCCGTCATCGGCGAATAACCCGCAAAGCCCCGGGCAGCCGCGTTTCGCCCCGGCAGGCGAGCCTCCGACCGGGCAGCCTCGCCCCGGGCAGCCGCACCGCTCACGCGCCGAAAAGCGCCGGCATTTTGACAAGCGCCCCCAAGTATCATGAACCTCTACATCAACCCCGAAAAAACACCGGCGGCTGTACAAGCGAAAAGCGGCGGCACCCCCGTCAGCTCCCTGCGCCTCAAACGCGGCGCACACCTTGAGTTGAGCGTCATCATCCTCGGGAGCAACAACGCCAGCAACCTGCGCTTCGGCGTCAAAGCCAAAGGCGACTACGAAGGCGAACTGCTCGCCTACGCCGAAGCCGCCGAAGGAGAAAACACCGAGGACGGCACCCGCTTCACCCTGCCGCTGCACATCGCCAGCGACGCCCTCAACACCGCCCTGCAAGTCGGCAGCGGCAACAGCCCGGCCGTGGCCACCCTGTCCGCCGTCGCCGAGTTCGCATGGCAGCAAGACGGCAGCGAGCGGCTCAGCGACACCCTGAGCACCACCATCCTCAACGACATCATCCGCCTCTCCGGCGAAGCACCCGAACCCATCGGGCAATACCCCGCGCCCGAACTGGTCGCCACCAAATCATGGGTCAACAACCTGCGGGCCAGCGCCGCCTCCGCCGGACTCGTCCTACTGGAAGCCGACCTCATCCTCGAAAGCGGGCACACCGCCATCGCACTCACCCCGGCAGGCGCCATCGCCGTACCCCGGGCCAGCCTCACACAAGCCGGCACCGTGCAACTCGGCACCTCAGCCATCCTCAACGGCCTCAACGTCCTCCCCGTCGGGCAAGACCCCCAAGGGCGACTCGCCGTCGACGCCTCCGGCCTCTCCGCCTATGACTCCGCCGTCCGGGGCGGCTTCGTCGGCACTGAAGCCCAATGGATAGCCTCGCTGAAAGGCGAGCAAGGCGAACAAGGAGAACAGGGCATCCCCGGCGAACCCGGAGCCGACGGCATCAGCCCGGACATCGACGAAACCGCCGCCCGAGCCGTCGAACTCCTGGCCGAACCCGCCCCCGTCAGCATCAGGCACAGCACCTGCGAAGGCAAAGACAACGCCAACTTCCTCTGGACACAAATCGGCGGCGAGCACCTCAAAGCCGGCAAACTCACCGCCCTGTGGCTCCCCTGCCGGAGCAGCAACTCCGCAGGCCTCTCCACCATCCCCCTCTACCTGAGCATCTGGCAGCGCATGCAACCGGGCGACACCAACTTCACCTGGCTGGGCACCTCCACCAACAGCGCCACCCAAGCCGTCGGGCTGACCACCTGCTGGAAATTTGACAGCCTGCCCCTCAACGGAGACGCCATCCGCATCTGTCCCGTCTCCTCCCAAGACGAGAACTGGTCAACCAGCTACACCCTCGGCTCACGCGTCGCAGCCGCCAGCGGGTGCAGCATCCACGCATCCGCCGGCACCTCAAACCACCTCGTCCAGCTCCAGATGGACCTCACCATCGAAACCTACCGCTATGCGCCCGGCACCCACCTCGACGACACCACAAGCCACCTCAGCGCCGACGAACACGAAGCCCTCACCGCCCTGCTGGCCAAAAAAGACGACCTGCTGGCACTCCTTACCACCACCACCTAACCCGGCGAAGGCGCCGGCGGCTCCCACCGCCGCGCACCGCCACAAAGCAAACCACGAACCGAACCACGAACCATGTGTGAAAAAAGACCAAATGAACCTTGGCTAGCCTACGTCTGCCGCTACCTGGCAGAGCAACCGCGAGCCGTACTGGCCGTCATCGGCCTGATAGCCGCCTCCGTCCTCTACTGCGACCTGAGGGCATTCATCGCCGAGCAATCGCGGGCGCAAGAAGAAAGCGTACGCGTCCTCACCGAAATGTCCACCCGCCTGCAAACCATCGAGCACCGCATCGAAATCCTCCACATGCAGCAACCCGCCACACAGAGCACGCCGCCCACGGCAAACACCACCACAGGCACCACCGCAGCAAGCAAACGCTGACCCTCTCAGCACCGCCCGCCGCAGGGGAAACCCACCACCACGACGGCACTGGGAGAGGGAAGGGGGCAAACCGGCAAAAGAGCGAAGGCGGGAGTGCGCATGTCTCCCGCTTGAAAATAATACGCAAAGCTCTGAAAATAAATCGCTAAAGTATAAAAAAGTTCTTGCATATTGTCGGCGATCTGCTAAAGTATGACCATAAGGTAAAAACCTAAGCTACAATGGACAAGCAAGAAATTACGGAACGCATCCGACAGTACAGGCAAGAAATCGACGCCGCCAAGGCCCAGTGGAACCAAGAATACGCCGCAAGCAGCGACGAAGAGCGCACCGCCATGCAGGACTACGCGGAGTTCTGCGCGTACATGGAAGAGCGGGAAGTCGAAGCCATCGACGAGGAATACGCGGAAGAGCTCACCGGCGCAGGGGACATCGTACGCATCAAACCCGAACTGCTCGACAACAGCGAGCTGCAGCAAATGCGCTACATGCTCGAAGAGCAGGTCGGGAGCAACGAAGCCCGCATCCGAGCTTTAGGAACCGGGCTGAGCAACCCCCCGACAACCATCGTCGACATGGACTGGGTAGAGAAAGCCGAATACCCGGCAACGTGAGACCGGGCATAAAAAGCCCGGCCCACGGCACCAGCCCGGAACCCGCCCAAGGTTCCGGGCTTTTCAGCACCCGCCGGAGTTCTCCCCTCTCAATCCTCAGGAGTGATTTTAGTCGCTTTCTCTCAACTAAGTTTGCAACACGCACATAATCGACGGTGTACTCCGTGCCGTACCCTTCTCAAAGGCTATTGCTAAAGGCTGCATTCCTGAAATTGAGGGGATGCAGCCTTTTTCTGTTTATGCGCTGATATTTAATGAATTGCGGAGTCCTTAATTGTTAAAAAGAATGTATATTAAAAGGCTCAAAACGCCCTGATTTTGCCCTTTCTTACTCCCCGGGGACTCTAAAGGACTGGGGTCGCGGCATACAATAAACCCTTATTTTGATGCAAAGGCTTAATGATGAGTGGATTGGATAAAAGTATATGGTTTACCCCTCTCAAATAAAAGTGGTGTTGATAATGAATGCGTTATGAACCTGACCCATAAAAAGACTATACTTTTGCCCCTTTTCCAGCCCGGAAATCGGCAAGCTTTTTAACGATTCGAGCCTCTCCTCAACCCGGCAGACCAAGGGCTCCACTTCGAGCAAATCCTCGGCTTTCGGGCCTGTTTTTGCGCTTAGTTGCATGGAATAGCCCCTCCACGCTTGAACAAGATGGGAGGAATTGGTATAATGTCCCGTAACAGAAATTCCTTAAAAGCCTATGCTCGCGCAAATCATCATGTTGTTAGTTGTAACCCTAGCCGGTTTGGTGTGCTTGGGCTGGGCTTTATGGTATACGGCATTGTGGCTATCCGGCTATACCTGTTGGGATGCCGTAGGTTGGTCGGTATTTATGTACCAATTCGGGGCGGTGATTTGCGCTGTGTTTGCGGTGGGGTATTGGAATTATCTATCAGAGACCCGAGCCAAAAGCATACTTCTGTCCCTGCTGGGGGTGCTTTTCTTCGTGAATTTGAATATCTCTTTTGCCGTGCCTTTTGTTCAAAAGCTGGAGTCCCGCCTGCCGCTGCTGTTGCGTGGTACGGAAACCCAAGGACGTGTGGTGCGTGTCTATATGCGAGAGACGGAGGATATCTCTTTTCTGTTTCACTCAAAGAAGATTAAGCAACGCTGGGAACCACGAGTGGAATATGAGTTTGCTTCTGCCGATGGAGTCTCCTATCGAAGCGAAGCCTTCTGCCATAGCTCAGGAGATATGCACCGGGGGCAAATGATACCGGTCCTTTACCTGCCGGAAAATCCACAGACGAACCTCATCAATCTCTTTTTCTACATGTGGGCTGACTCTATACTATTTGGAGCAGGTTCGCTGGGTGCGCTTTGCCTGACTTGGTACATTTTCTCGCGCCAAGTCCTAGGAAAAAAACGCCGCGCCACCAAGCGAATCCGCTACCGCAGAAGGGGCTGATGTAGACTGCTCCCCGGCTCAACAACAGGCCAAAAAGCCACCTTGCAGGGTAGGAAGGAGCCCCGGCAGTCCAAGTGCTCCACCGGCGGGGCTTCCTAGGCTTGCGGGCCCGTTTTTGCGCTTTTCCACACTAACAGCTTGCAAGAGCCTCCCGGATTCTGGTAACATGACACCGTAACAAATAACCATCTTCCAAATACTATGAATCTGAGACCTTTTGTATGTTCTGTGCTTGCCTTGATGGCTTTGGGATCTTCCTCTGTGCTTGCTGCTGAATGGAGTTCTGCGCAGCAGGAAACGCTGCAAGCTCTTGCTCAACAGGTTCAGGAAAATCCAACGGGCCGGAAGGGTGCTCCCAGATATATTCGCCCGGTTTACATTCACCCTGCATGGAAGGCCGAGGTGCCGGAATTGCTCACTCACGTTATCTCCACCGGTGAAGCCGATTGGCGCTCGCCCTCCGGTTTCAGTGCCTTGCAGGTGGCTTGTATGTATGGGGACGAGGCAGCTGTGCGCGCACTGCTTGCCGCAGGGGCAGATGTGAATGCCCGCCCGGCTGAGTGGGAGCGCATACAGGATGTCGCCAATACTCCCCTCGGTATGCTGATTGGGTTTACCGATAAGGAGTCCGCCGCCCGTCGTGTGAACATAGCCAAGCTTTTGTTGGATGCCGGTGCTGACCCGGATGCCCCCATGTATGGCCATGGCGAGAAAATTTCCCCATTCTGCGAATTGCGAGGGTACGATGAGAATGATGACATGCGCGCGCTGTTGCTTGAGTACGGCAATCAGAATATGAAAGAGCGCACGAAGTGCTGGCGTTTATCGTGGTACTGGTACACCGATGATGTGATTCGTAAACTGGTGGAAGGCGGTGTGGACCCCAATAGTCATGTGGGTGAAAAGTCCATGACGCTCATGCATGTTTTGTTGATGCGTGGCAGTTCTGTGGAGCTCATCAGAACGGTGATAGAGAAGGGGGCGCGTGTTACCGGTAAGTCCACGAAGAGTAGGTATTTTCCGCAGTATGCTTTCATGATTAAAACCCAACCCGGGGTCTACACGCCCGAGGAAGCCGTTGCCATCCTGCGCCTGTTGCTGGACAACGGCGCGGACATCAATGCTTTGAATGGCGTGGGCAACTCTCTCCGCATTCATTACGGGATGCAGAACACTCCTGCTGCGAAAGCCATAGGTGCGGAGCTCCGCGCCCGTGGTGCCAAACTGCATCCGGACGCTCGCTGAAAATTTATCTCCAAACCCCACAAAACACCACCCGCAAGACCATGACCCGCACCCGGCAGACCAAGGGCTTCACTTCGAGTAAATCCTCCCCTTGCAGCCCGTTTTTTGCGCCATCGGCAACAAAAATGCAGGAACCGCGCAACAAAATGCCCTCCACGCTTGAACCCGGGGCGGGAATTGATATAATGCCCCATAACAGATACACGCTTAACCTCAATGAATCGCCGACTCAAAATCACGAGCTATGTAGTATGCCTTTTGGCAGTTTTTTTGCTGGAGGGATGCATATCGCTCTACACTGGGCGCTGGACCTCGGTGAATATGGGAGCAGCCTTGAATAATGCAGGCATGACCCGCCCCTGCAAGCAGAGAGTCAAGACAGATGATGGAAAATGGTTATACTACACACGAGTGTGGAAAAAAGATGATAGCTACATTGTAGAGGTGCCGATAGCCTTCGTGCCTTTTAACCCGCCTATCATTGAACACAGTGCAGGACGTCAAGGTGGTAAAAAAACGCTGGGAAATCGCTACCGGGGACCAACTGATGAAGAAATTGCACAATACCCTGCGGAGCTTTATTATGCCGTTTTGTCACAGAATCAGTTCCGGAGGCTGTGCCAACTGCGCAAAGTGGATGTATTCCAAGACCCCTTTCCCGAATTAAAACTCATCTCTGCCGGTGATATGGATTTCCGCGATACCACGCTCATATTTGAATCTGACGGCAATGGTAACATTGTACAGACTTCGGAAATGGAACAATTTAGAGGGAAGCCTATAATTTATAAAATCCGGACGCATTCCATCTCACCCCGCCGCACCTGTAAGAACTACATCCTACGCCCCGTGAGTTGGCTTGCCTATGTTGCGGATATTCCGCTCACTATCGTTGCCACCCCTATCGGTTGGCTGGTGGATGCCATCTACGAGCCCCTGCATAACTGACGTAACAAATACACTCCTTGTGATGACCATGCCCACCATCCCCAGAATCCTTGCCACCACAGCCCTGTGCCTTGCGGCGGTGGGGGTGAGTAGCTGTCAACAAACAACGGAAAACGCCCCTGAGAGGACAGGGTGTTATCTAACCTACAGTAGAGGCGCGAATCACATATCTTTTTCTGAAAAGCCCCCGGTATATCGCTTGAATGCAGACGAAAGCAGAGAATTGGAGGCCATTGTAGCTATGGGGAAAGCTGATTCTGTAAATCTCTACTTTGTGCCGCCTGAGGATTACCCGATATTTCTCATATACTCCGGGCAGGGGGAACCTCGGACATTAACTTACTATAGCCGCTTTAAATCACATACAGACGAATTCCTTCCCCCTGCTGCTGCTGCGCGTTTTGATGCCTTAGTGCAGAAGATTCAATCCCGTCCGGGGGCTCAGCTGCAAGGTGAGGCGGAGCAAGTTTTTTTCTGTAAAATCTCTGTCATCGGAGCAAAGCACGCTTGC
>ERZ1664509.47-NODE-47-length-11054-cov-10.793799_pt1 | contig 11054 bp, 10 predicted proteins | sample MGYA00575338_ERZ1664509 | MGnify/ENA primary metagenome ERZ1664509 (study PRJEB40874, sample SAMEA4040751) | Gallus gallus | biome: gut; material: content | place: India | collected 2016-01-01 | study: EMG produced TPA metagenomics assembly of PRJEB14491 data set...
CATCACACCCCCGCGCGACCGCATCGCCGCCCTGCTGCTGCTCATCGTGCTCCCGCCCATCCTCATCGCGACCGGCCTCCTGCTCGCCGTCGCCAACCGAGGCCACATCTTCTTCTCCCAGCCGAGGCCCGGCAAAAACGAAAAAATCTTTCAGGTCATCAAGTTCAAAACCATGAACGACCGCAGGGACGCGAAGGGAGAACTCCTCCCCGACGCCGAGCGCCTCACCCGCATCGGCAAGTTCGTGCGCTCCACCTCCATCGACGAACTCCCCCAACTCATCAACGTCCTCAAGGGAGACATGAGCTTCATCGGCCCGCGCCCCCTACTCGTCCAATACCTTCCCCTGTACAACGAAACCCAGCGCCGCCGCCACCTCGTCACCCCCGGCATCTCCGGCTGGGCGCAGGTCAACGGCCGCAACGCCATCAGCTGGGCGCGCAAATTCGATCTCGACGTCTGGTACGTCGACCACATCTCCTTCCTGCTCGACTGCAAAATCGTCTGGATGACCATCTGCAACATCCTGCGCCGCAAGGACATTAACCAGCAAGGCCAGGCAACCATGGAAGCTTTTAACGGAAAGAACTGAAAGCATGTACCTGTACGGAGCCAGCGGCCACGCCAAAGTCATCATGGACATCCTCGCGGCCAACCATATTCGGCTTGAGGCCCTCATCGATGACAACCCCGAGCGAAACACGCTCCTCGGAGTCCCCGTCCTCCACACTCCGCCGACTCACGCCGAATACCTCATCAGCATCGGCAACAACCGGGTTCGCGCACTCATCGCCGAAAAGCTGCATCAGCTCGGCGCCGCGTTCATCACCGCCATCCACCCCAGCGCCCTCATCTCACCGCACGCCACCATTGAAGAAGGCAGCGTCGTCATGCAAGGCGCCATCATCCAAACCTGCGCACAAATCGGCAAGCACTGCATCATCAATACCGGCGCCTCGGTTGATCATGAGTGCATCATCGGAGACTTCGTCCACATCTCCCCCCACGCCACCCTCTGCGGCAACGTACAAGTCGGAGAGGGAACATGGATCGGCGCAGGCAGCACCATCATCCAAGGCATCACCATTGGAAAGAACAGCATCATCGGTGCCGGATCCGTCGTCACCCATCCCGTGCCCGACGGCGTGCTCGTCGCCGGGAATCGCGCTAAAATCATCAAAAAACTCAGCAACTAACATCATGCGCAATCGCATCTGGCTTTCTCTGGCCAAAATGACCGGCCGGGAACAACAATACATCCAAGAGGCCTTCGACACCAACTGGGTCGTCCCGCTGGGGCCGAACGTCGACGCCTTCGAGCGCGAACTCGGAGCCTTCATGGGCGCCGAACACGTCGTCGCCCTCAGCGCCGGCACCGCCGCCATCCACCTCGGCCTCGTCATGCTCGGCGTCGGCCCCGGCGACGAAGTCATCTGCCAAAGCTTCACCTTCGCCGCCTCCGTCAACCCCGTCACCTACCTCGGCGCCACCCCCGTGCTCGTCGACAGCTCCCCCGACTGCTGGGATATGGACCCCGACCTGCTCGAGCAAGCCATCCTCGACCGCTTCGCCAAGAGGGGCCGCAAGCCCAAAGCCATCATCCCTGTCTACCTCTACGGCATGCCGGCTCACATCGACGCCATCATGGCCGTCGCCGACAAGTATCGGATTCCCGTGCTCGAAGACGCCTGTGAGGCCCTCGGCTCCAACTACAAGGGCCGCCGCTGCGGCACCTTCGGCCGCTACGGCGCCCTCTCCTTCAACGGCAACAAGATGATCACCACCTCCGGCGGCGGCGCCCTCATCTGCCCCAGCGCCGAGGCCGCCGCCCGCGTCAAATTCTACGCCACCCAGGCGCGGGACCCCAACCCCTACAACGAGTACTGGCACACCTGCATCGGCTACAACTATCGCCTGAGCAACGTCTGCGCCGGCATCGGCCGCGGGCAGCTTACAGGCATCGAAGGCTTCATGAAGCACCGCCGCCGCATCCACCGGATCTACACCCAGCAGTTCGCCGACGTCCCCGGCATCAGCGTGCAGCAAAACCCCGGGCCGGACTTCGACTCGAACTTCTGGCTGAGCACCATCCTCGTCGATCCCGCCGCCTACGGCTGCGACCGCAACGAGCTCGCGGCCCGACTTCAGGCCGCCAACATCGAAAGCCGCCCCCTCTGGAAGCCCATGCACCTTCAGCCCACCTGCGCCGCCTACCCCTTCTACGGCAACGGCGTCGCCGAAGCCCGCTTCGCCCAAGGCCTCTGCCTACCCAGCGGCCCCTGGGTCTCCGATGAGGACCTCAAGCGCATCATCGCCGTCATCCGCCAGCGCTAAGCCTCCCGCAAGCCCATGCTCTCCCTGCCCTCATTCACCTTCATCCCGGGATGGTTGTATGTTCCCCTGTTCAACGGGATCATCTTCCTTCTCGTGATGACGGCAGTGGTTCACGGCTTCAAGGGAGACATCTATCGGTGGAACGCCTCCCGCGCCACCCGCTTCATCGGAGCCCTGCTAGTCATCTTCCTCATCCTCTACATCGGGCTAAGGCCCACCACCTCCTTCCGAGAATACCCGGATTTCTGCGACACCTTCAATTACAAAGGCAGTATTCTGGCCCTCAAGGCTCTGAATCCCCCCAGTTGGCTTTCCCCGGTCAACTGGGACGGGGAGTGGCTCTACAGCTGCATCGCCTCCTTTTCCGCCTTCTATGCGGACGAGCACCTCGCCTTCCTCATCGCCGCCCTCTTCTACGTCGGCTGCGCCGCCCTCTTCTGCAAACGAACCTTCGGGATCGACTGGTTCCTGCCCTTTCTGATGACCTGCGCCGCCTTCACCTTCTTTTCCTACGGTGTCAACGGCGTCCGCAACGGCATGGCCGCCTCCTTGGTCATCCTGGCCCTCAGCTACCGCGACAAGATCTGGGTGGCCGCCCTGCTCTGCTTCCTCGCGGTGGGCGTGCACAAGTCGATGTATCTCCTGATTGCCTCGGCCCTGCTGGCGTGGAAGATCACGAATCCCAAGATCTATATCGCCGGTTGGATTCTCTGCGTTATGGCCGCCGCAGCCGGGGGAGGGAGCATCAGCACCGCCATCGCCTCCAGCGGCTTCTTCGATGACCCACGTCTGGCCGGATACGGCATCCGCGGCGCGAGTAGCGACGGCTTCTACACCGGCTTCCGAGCCGACTTCCTGCTGTACTCCGCCCTCCCCATCATCTGTGGTTGGTACTTCTTCCTCCGCAGGAGCTACCGAGACAAAACCTTCATCTGGCTGTACAATATCTACATTATCAGCAATGCCTTCTGGGTGCTGATGATGTATGCCTCCTTCAGCAATCGCTTTGCCCAACTCTCGTGGTTCATCATGCCCATCGTGCTGATATATCCTTGGCTTAAGGTCAAGGTCTGGAGAGATCAGAGCCAGCGCCTCGCCGGCTTCCTCTTGCTATGCTATTCCTACAGTTTTCTCGCAAATTGTGTTCTGGCTTTTATATAACTGATTCAATATATGAACAATATACTAATTCTTGATGCTTCCTGCGGATCCCTAAACAAGGGAGATGAGATCATCATGGAATGCGTGAGAAAGGAACTGAGCTTTGTACTCAAAGATAATTTTGAACTTAATCTACCCACTCACATCGCCTCATTCCATTGGTATCAGGTGGCGCGGGGGCTTGCGCGAATCCGCACATATGAAGAATGCGTGTTGAAATTTGTTGGAGGAACAAATCTACTGGTGAAAGATATGTTCACCTACTATCCTCAATGGAATATTAATTTAATGAACTGCAGACCTTTTACCGGAAGCATCTTAGTAGGGGTCGGAGCAGGAGCTGGGGACTCTAGCAATTTCTACACCAGACTACTGTACAGAAGAGTTCTCTCTCATGAGTATATCCATAGTGTTCGAGATGAAAGGAGCAAAGAATACGTAGAATCACTGGGGTTGAAAGCTATCAATACCGGATGTGTGACAATGTGGGCCTTTACCCCAGAATTCTGTCGGCAAATCCCGGTTAACAAATCAAACAACGTCATATTTACTGTGACTGCAAGCAGCAAGCCTGATCACAAAGATCAAGTTATGGTTGACACGCTGTTAAAAATGTATGATAAAGTATTCTTCTGGCCTCAAGGGTACAATGACTATGCCTATTTAAAAAGCTTGAAACATACGGAGAACATACATATCATTCAAGCTACAAAGGAAGCGTACGACCGTTTCCTCAGCAGTCATGAGACGGACTACGTGGGGACCAGACTTCACGGAGGCATCTACGCCATGAGGCATCGCAAAAGAGCGGTCATACTCGCTATAGATGAGAGGGCGCTCGGTATTCACCAGTCCAATAACCTCAATTGCCTCACAAAGGAAAGGATAGGGGAACTCGAGAGCTATCTGGCCGGACCAATTGCCACCAAGATCAGTATGCCCGCTGAACAGATTCAGGTCTGGAAAAATCAATTCATCCAATGAAACATATTATTCTGAGAGATCTTGCGGTAAATGGAAGCCTTGTCCTTTATGAATTTGAGGTTTCCGATTCCATTACCGCTTTATTCAATACAAAGACTCTTTGGGTTGACTTTGGTGAGGATGTATCAAGGGTTTCATCTTCGATACTAACCATTCCCTTTGTCTCAATAATGCTGCCCGTAGTCTGGCTTGCCGGAGCGCGGCTGTGGGTGAAGAATCTTGATCGTACCTTTTACAGAAGCCTAGTAAGATTAAAGATGGCTTATCAAGACCTGTACTCACTTCCTCATCTGGGAGGAATGGTCATTCCCTGCAACCTTCATGATGACAGTACAATTACTTGGCAGGAGGGAGGAGTTTTGTTATTTAGCGGAGGAGTTGACGCACACGCTAGCTTCCTGAGAAATGACGAAAAAATTTCTGATCTCATCAACATTCAGGGCTGGTATCACGATAAAGAGGAAACTATCAAGGCGGCGGACAGGGATCGGATCGATATTGACCGCTTTGCTCATGAACATTCGAAACGGTTCCATTTTGTCAAGTCCAATTTCGCTCAGCTGATAAATGATCAATCTTTCTCTCCGTACTCCAAGGCTATGAGAGACTCATTGTGGCATGGCATGCAGCACTCCATGGCGTTCATCTCCATCTCTATTCCCTTAGCCTACAAATGGAGGATAGCAACCATCTATATTGCCAGTTCCTTTACCATTGGAGATGAGCGTGTATGCGCATCATATCCAACGACTGATACGGAGTTTGACTTCGCGACTTGCGGGCTTTCTCCTGCTTTGCTATGCCTATAGCTTTCTCTCCGCCTTCATCCTTCCCTACTTGCACGCATAATCTCCCGAGGAAAAGCCATGGAGTCCGGTTCTCGCATTCTCAACTCTGTCAGGAACTTCTGCTACGGTCTGCTGTCTCAGGTCATCACCGTCGTCCTCGGGTTCTGCGTCCGCAGTGTCTTCATCAAACATCTGAATATTGAATATCTCGGTATCAACGGCCTGTTTACCAGTATTCTGACAATGCTTTCGCTGGCTGAGCTGGGGTTCGGATCCGCGATGATCTATGCCTTATACAAGCCCATTGCCAAGCAGGACACGGAGAAAGCAGCCTCCTATCTTCGTTTCTTCTCCAAAGTATTTTATGCCGTGGCTCTGGCCGTAGCAGTCGTGGGGCTATGTCTTCTTCCTTTCTTGCAATACTTCGTCCGCGACTACCAAGGTAGCCTCGGAGATCTCCGCATCTATTTCCTGCTCTTCCTCGCAGAGGCCGTTGTCTCATATTGTGTGGCCTCCAAACGCAGCGTCTTTCAGGCGGATCAAAAGGCTTACTTCCTGTCTGCCGCGCACTCCGCCTTCATCATTGCCCGCAGTGTGTTGCAGATCATCCTGCTCATGCTCTTCAGCAATTTTTATTTCTTCCTCCTGACCCAAATTGCCTGCACGATAGGGGAAAACATCTACGTCGCCCGCCGGGCAAGGCAGACCTATCCGCAGCTGTTCGACCGTAAGTCACTCCCCCTCTCTGTATGGCAGCGTCGAAACATTTGGTGCAACGTGAAGGCTCTGTTCCTATCGCGCATCGGCCGCGTCATCAACTACGGAGCCATCAACATCCTCATCTCTGCCTTTATCAGCATCGCGGTCGTGGGCCTCTATTCCAACTATGTTTTGATCTCCGGAACGCTCTCCATGCTCGTCTGTCAAGTGATCGGCGCCATGACCGGAAGTATCGGCAACTTCGTTGCCCAGGAAAGCCGGGACCGCCAAGAAAGGCTTTTTTACAGCGCAGACTTCATCAACTTCTGGCTCTACGCCTCGTGCAGCATCTGCCTCTTTGCGCTCATCAATCCCTTCATCTCGCTCTGGCTGGGGTCCGAGTACCTCTTCGACTCCTTCACCGTCGCCTTAATGGTCGCGATCTTTTATGTCGAGGGGATGCTGCAAAGCGTCTGGAATTTTCGCGCGGCGATGGGCCTTTTCACGCAGGGTAAGTATCGCATGCTCATTGCAGCCGCGCTCAACGTTACCCTCGCTTTGGCACTCGTCGGCTCTCTGGGGCTCAACGGCATTCTCCTTGCCTCTCTCCTCTCCTTCTTACTCGTCAATGCGTGGTATGATCCCCGAATTGTCATGAAATGCGGACTGCACAGAGATGTGAAACACTACTATCTGATGTATGTCTACCGCTTGGCTTGCCTCTTGCTCTCATGTTATATTACCTCTTCCATCGCGGCAATTCTCCCTCTGCGAGAGTCTTACCTGCAATGGGGCCTCGGGGCCGCATTCGTCTTTGCCTTGGCCAACCTCTTGCTCATCCTTTTCAACTTTCGGGATCCCTCCTTCCGCTCAGTGGGGAAACTCCTGATGAACTTTGCCACCCGTAAATTCTGACGTCCGAACGTCCCATGCTCATCAAAACCATCACATGCCATGATGTTTACAACTGCGGCGCTTCCCTCCAAGCGTACGCCCTGCAGGAATACCTGACTCAACAGGGGCATCAGGTTGAAATCATCGACTATAAACCTGCCTACCTGAGCGGCCATTACAAACTGGGCAGTATCGCCAACTCAAAATACGACCGCCCGATTCTGCGCACGGCTTACCTAGCTGCCAAGTTGCCGGGCAGGCTGCTGGCTCTGCGTCGCAAGCGCCTTTTCGACAAATTCACGGCAGACTACCTACACTTAACCCATAAGCGCTATACCTCCCATGAAATCTTGGCTTCAGATCCCCCGTATGCCGATGTCTATCTCGCGGGCAGAGACCAGATCTGGAATCCTCTTTTCCCGAACGGCAAGGATCCTGCCTTTTTCTTGGATTTTGCCCCAATCTCTTCCATCAGGGCCTCCTACGCCGCCAGTTTTGCAACCAACGAGATTGACGAAGCCATACAACCTTGGCTGAAAGCACAGCTGGCGCGACTGGACCGCATCTCGGTCAGAGAGCCATCTTCTTTGCCCCTCCTCCGCCGCTTGGGCTACCCCGAGGCACAGGCGGTCTGTGACCCCGTGTTTTTGCTGATGCCTGAGCACTGGAATCAGTTGCTGCCTCCCCAGCCACACAAGGACGAGCCCTGCATCTTTGTCTGTGACTTCGATCGAAGCCACGACATCTATGCACTGGCTTTGCAAGCCGCTCAGCAAATCAACGCGCACATTCTCTACCTCGGAACTCCCTACAGGAGGCATCCTCTCATCCACAATATCTCGCTCAGCACAGGTCCCTTGGAATTTCTCCAGCGCATCCGTGATGCAAACTTTGTCATCTCCAATTCCTTTCACGCCACGGCCTTTGCCATACTCTTCGCCAAGCCCTTCTGCACTATTAACCGGACATCCAACATTAACATCCGGATGGAAAACCTGTTATCCGACACCAACTTAAAGGCTCGGCATACGACAACATGGAATGCGAACTTACTCCGTCATGAGGATGTTGAAGAAGCCCATAGCTCTTACAGGACTGTCATCAAAGAGTCTCAGGCTTTTCTGTCAGACCTTCTCGGTATACAAGGTCGAAACTGATTTCGGCTCTATTCGAGGTTCTCTGAGCATGTCAAGTTCTCAATCACACTTGCAGAGGAAATGAAAAAGCGTATCTTCATCGCCATCCACTACATGGAAATCGGCGGGGCCGAGCGGGCCCTGCTGGGAGTCCTGTCGTCGCTTCCGCCTGAGCAGTATGACATCGACCTCTTCATCTACTCGCATCAGGGTCCCTTCATGGACTACATCCCCGAGTATGTGCACGTCCTGCCCGAGCAGCCGACCTACGCTTGCTTCGAAAAGCCTCTTCGGCAGGTGATTCTCGAGGGACACGGGCTCATGGCCGCCGCCCGCCTGTGGGCCAAGGTTGCCGATCGTATCCACAATCGGCACCTGACCGGAGAGGTCTCGTCCCTTTTGGACGAAGTCGGACGGGCGACCGTCCGCATCCTGCCGTCTCTAAACTACCTCGGAGAGTATGATCTCGCGATCAGCTTCCTGAACCCTCACTACATCGTGCGTGACAAAGTGAGAGCCCGAGTTAAAATGGCGTGGATCCACACGGACTACTCCTTTATCTCGATCAATGCTGCGCGAGAACTCCCGGTCTGGACTGCCTATGACCACATCATCTCCATATCTCCCTCGGTCACCCAAAGCTTCCTCGGGGTGTTCCCGAGTTTGGCGAACAAGATCATCGAGCTGGAAAATCCTCTTCCTACGGCGCTCATCACGGCGCAAGCCGATGCGTTTGACGCGAGGCCCGAAATGCCCGACGAATTAGTTCTGCTCAGCATCGGCCGCTTCTGCACGCCTAAGAACTTTCCCTATGCCGTCGACACTATGGCCGAGCTCTGCAAACTCCGCCGCAATGCCCACTGGTACATTATCGGCTACGGAGGAGACGAAGCTCTGATTCGTCAACGTATCGCCGAGAAGCAGATGCAGGAATATGTCACGATCTTGGGCAAAAAAAGCAACCCCTATCCCTATATCAAAGCCTGCGACCTCTACGTGCAGCCATCGCTGTATGAAGGCAAGGCCGTAACCGTCAAAGAAGCCCAATTTCTGGGGAAGCCAGTGGCCATCACCGCCTTCCCGACGGCCAAGAGCCAACTAACTGACGGCGTCGACGGCGTCATTCTGCCCTTAGGGAACGCCGCAGAGACCGCGCAGGCTCTTCACGAGCTTCTCAACAATAAGCCCCTCCTCCAAGAGCTGGCAACGCAATGCCGCAAGACCGACTACTCAGGTCAGGCAGAACTCAGACAAATCATTGAATCTCTCATATCATGAATGGAACTATAGCAAAGCCCCGAATTCCGTGGCTGGATTCCGTACGCGTCGTGGCCTGCTTCCTCGTGTGCCTCATTCATGCCCCCATCCCTCGAGAAGAAGGAAGCCTGTGGCTCAGTGCCTACAACTACTTGACGGCTCCCAGCATCGGACTCTTTTTCATGCTGAGCGGCGCTCTGATCTTCCCCGTCAGGCAGCCTCTCTCCGTTTACTTGCCGAAGAAGCTGAAGCGCATCGTCTTGCCACTCGTCTTCTGGTCGCTCGTCTTCGTTGTTTGGGAAGTTGCATCGGGGAAAATCGGAACCACGGAGAGGCTGAGAAAACTGGCTCTGGCGCCCTTTCACCCCGTTCATGGGGTGTACTGGTTCCTGTATGTCCTGCTTGGTCTATACTTGTTTGCCCCTCTGGTCAGCGGGGCGCTGGAAAAGGTCTCATATTCGAAGTATTGGCTTGCCCTGTGGGGCTTGTCACTCGTCATGCCCTATCTCAATGCTTGGATCCCAGCGGCATGGCCTATCCGGGGAGACTACTACCACATCCTCAGCACGTTCGGAGGCTATATGGGGTATATGGTGTTGGGCTACTACCTCCGGCACCACCCCATCTCGGGGAAAGCTCTGCTCAAGAAGTGGCTTTTGCCGTCAGCTCTCTTGATCGTTTTGATCCCCGCCTACTTCATGAACGGCCGCTATCAGGCGATCAGCAATGATATGTTATACGGTTACCTGACGATCAACGTGGCTCTCCTTTGTGTCCTGTACTTCACGATATTGCAACTTCCCCTCCCTTGCAACCGTGCTGTCCATAAGATCTCCGGCTATCTTGCTCCTCAGACCTTCGGCATCTATCTCATCCATATCGTTGTCATGCGTGATGCCTTGTGGCTCCTGTGGGATACGCTGTATCCGAGCGCTCCTTACGGCATTCAGATTCCAGCCGTTGGACTCTTAACATTTGCTGCATCTTGGGTGGCCGTCAAGATCATTTCATACACCCCCATAAGTCGTTACATCATATGATCCCCAAAATCATTCATTACTGTTGGTTTGGCGGTAAGCCTCTCCCGGCATTAGCAAGAAAGTGCATTATGTCTTGGAAGAAATTCCTCCCTGATTATGAGATCCGGGAGTGGAATGAACACAATTTCGACGTCAACAAGGTCCCCTATACGGCTGAAGCTTACGCTGCTAAGAAGTACGCCTTCGTAACGGACTATGTGCGTCTCTACGCCTTGTATCACGAGGGTGGCATCTATATGGATACTGATGTCGAAGTTTTGAAACCTTTAGATCGCTTCCTACACCATCCGGCTTTCTCCGGCTTTGAAGGGGGAGGATTGGTTCCCACCGGTATCATGGCAAGCGAGAAAGGGGGAGAATGGGCGCGCTGGCAGCTGAGTCTATATGACGGCAAGCATTTCTCAACAGAAGAGGGTACCAACGTCACTTTGATATCAAACGCCATGAAAGAGCGAGGCTTTGTCATGAATAATCAATACCAAGAATTTGAAGGTATATTCGTCGCCTATCCAAACGACTTCTTTTGCCCTCTTGTGTCAGGCGGTCATAAACTCCACTTGACCGAAAATACATATTGCATCCACCATTTTGCCGGTTCATGGTTACCTCATCATATCCAATGGCGCATGAAAATACTACGTCTGCTGCCTGAATGGCTGAGTAATTGGATCAGATCTTTACGCAAGTAAATTCCTATGAAAAAAATACTTATCGTTTTTGGCACTCGGCCCGAAGCCATTAAGATGGCACCACTGGTGAAA
>ERZ1664509.51-NODE-51-length-10795-cov-6.102048_pt1 | contig 10795 bp, 8 predicted proteins | sample MGYA00575338_ERZ1664509 | MGnify/ENA primary metagenome ERZ1664509 (study PRJEB40874, sample SAMEA4040751) | Gallus gallus | biome: gut; material: content | place: India | collected 2016-01-01 | study: EMG produced TPA metagenomics assembly of PRJEB14491 data set...
GTACATACCAGATACCAGAAGGTTGGCGTCATTCCTTCAAACTTCCCTTTCAGCTGACGCAGTCGCCCCAACACCTGAATGTTACCGGTTCGTGACCCCATCGCTAACGTCATGAACGCCATCACCAAGTCAGGAAGGTCGATGCCCGTACCTGCCGATTTCACCGTCGTAACGCTAATATCGTTATCCAACAAGACCATGAAATCTTCTTCAGCCGTATAAGGACCGATCTCTAACTCAGGAATACGTTCACTGAGATAATGCGACAACGACTTACACATATCAACGGTTGCACAATACACCAGCATCTTCATACCTTCCTGATACTGGTTCATGAAACCTTTGATAATAACGGTATAGATGAAGTTAAAATACGCGAGTTTGAGTTGCTTGTTCTTCATGATAGACTGTTCGAATATCGTGTGCGAATAAGAACCCCCAAACCCTTTGTATCTGACTTTATCTGTACTACGTAGTCGATACGTCACGGCATTTACCGCAATGTATTTCTTGTATTCGCCTTTCGCATAACGGGCTTCTTTCGGATACATCAAATACAACATCCGCTCGATGAACGGATCATCGGACACCGCCGTTGCTGACAGATAGATGATTTCCGGAATACTAGCGTAACACTTGACCTTAAACAAGAAATGCAATGCTTCATGGCACTCGTCATGAATCAGAAGGCCTATGCCGGTCTTTTCCCAAAACTCAGCGGGATGGAAGGCATATGGCGCAACGCAGTTATTCTTCTCGTAGTCCGCAATATAACGTTGGAACATGTTCAAGGAGAACAATGCGATTTTGAAGTCGAGTTCACCTTGTTCAACCAAGGTTTGAAACTCCAACATACTGTAACGAGGAATGTCGGGATGCGGCGGATCCTCCTTAGCGTTCCCGCGTATCTCGATAACGTCCCCTGGTTCCATCCCGAAGAAGTTCAGCAGTGAGCTTCGCCAACCTGGCATGTATCTCGGCGACAGAATGATACCCGTCCGTACACCACGTCTGAACACGATTTCCTGTGACATCGCGGTGTTATGCGTGACGATAAAGTCTTTCACCACAAACAACGCTGAAGGATCATCGATCGTAATGCAACGTGCATCCGCAACACGGGAAGGTTTAATTGACAGTACACGTAACATACTTTCGAAGTATTGTCCGTCGACAGGACAGCGTTCCAGCTTCTTCGGAAGCGTAACAATCTCATGTGGACGTTTATACCGTATCGTAACCATGTACGCCAGTCGTCCCTTATGTCTCTCCCCCTTGTAGGTGTAGTACGGTTGTTTAATACGTAGACGAGCATACCCGCCAATCGAACGAACCAAGTAGATAACGTCATCTGAAAGCTGTTTGCTCGAAGTACAGAAAACGATAGAACCTCCTTTATCTACTGTTCCGTCGGTATCGATAAGACCTGCGAGTATTTCGCAACGTTGTCTGTGTGACGCCATCAGGTACTGTTTCGGAACAAACTTCTCCCAGGATCGTTTACCCATCAATCCCAACTGATCAAGCGCTAATGCCGTCTCTGACCGCCCACCGTAATTGATTAACGTTGCGGCAGGCGTCTTCGTTACCGCATAGTCGTATTTCTCGCGGTACTGTATTTCACAGTCATCCGGAAGACGACTTAACACCTTATTCAAGATGAAATCGTCAGGAGTTGTGATTATCGGGGATGTTGATAAATGACCATCCCCTAACAGAACACCAAGCACGTACGGATCAAGCGGTAGATCTGCATCAGGAGTATGCTCAGACTCACAGTACGGAATGTAAAGTCGTTTATTGGACAGCTCCAGGATACGAATCATCTCGAGTGTATTGATAACCCGCATGGGATAAGGATTGTTCTTGTCCCACCCCCAGTTAGGTCTCATACACGCCCAGAGATGCTCGCCGCAGGCTTCAACACGACGACCGTCAGCAAAGACAATCTCATAGAGCTGTTTTGCTTTATGGTCGAAGATATTGGTTACCTTCGTTGGTCGGCCATTAGCAGCCGTGATGGTATCACCTATCTTCAAATCGCCTAATTGACGCCATCCGCCAGGGACTTTTACGAGTGTGGTATGAGGGTTCGCTTTTCCTGACCCCGTTTGAGCGGTGTTTAGGCTCATTCTGAAGGGGGTATCCTTACCCCCGTCCATGTACTCCAACCATTCTTGCTGATCTTGACGCCATGGAAACTTCCATTTCTTTACGAACTCCACTTCCTTACCTGGCACCGGATCGTGATAAACGATTTCCAACCACTCTTTCCGGATTCCTCGGGAGAAGATAAAATCCAAAAACGATTTCAACTGTTCGCGGAGTAAGTATACCTCGCTATAATCGCTTCTCGCTGCGGCATACGTGTTTATGGTGTCGGTAACCATTCTCCGTGTACGAGGGTCACGCCGTTTCCTCAGATGCAAACAACGGTCTCGAAGGTAATGGCCGATAAGATGGGCAAATCGAAGTCCGTATCCGCTCAGCCTCATGCCATGCGAGAAGACGTCGATACGAGCTAACTTCATAACGTGATTACATCCTCCGGTTTAGGTTCTTTACGCGGTAAAAGCATGTAGTCGATCGGATGATCCGGCTTCATGGTTGGGATATAACTGCTCGGGTTTTGGAACGCATCTAGTAGCTCTTGGTGAGCGACCTTCATACTCAAGGAGCGCATGTTCATGTTCTTCTTGAAGGTGCTGAAGTATCGTGTTGTTCCCTGTTTCGGCATGCGATAATCTTTCGTGTGTGGCGAACGAATCATGCTGGCGTAGAGAATAACATCGAGATGCGAAAGGTTCATTCGCAGACGCTGAGCACACAGACGATGCCAATAGTACAGCACGTTTGCAACTTCTTCCGGTGTTGCTTCGTCTTCCGAGAGGAATCCGGCACTGAAAGAACCTTTCCCGAATTTGAACTCACGTTCGATTTCTTTTGCGTATTCCATCATGTTTTTGTGGATTAACGGCATCTGGAATAACGTACGTGAATTGTCCCAGTGTTTCAAGTCGAAAATCACAATCCCGTCAGACGTCACTTCCCAGCTATGGCGTTTGAGGTAACGGATAAACGCTTTACTCGGTACAACAGGACGACCGCAGAAATCGAAATTGACTTTAAGCTTACGATAGCTTTCATCTTTCCTGTCGTAAATCTCCATATCACAAAGCGTCATGTTAAACAAACGCTGCGGTATCAGCGAACTGATTTCTTCCGCTTCTGCTACGTCGTACAACATGTTCGCAAGACCTAACTTCATCTTAATCAGCACATGTTTACCTTTCAGCTCACGTGCGAGTTTGATGTCGTTCATGTTCTGGCTGTAGCGAAGGATATGTTGATATTCCGGCGGGATCGGTGCTGTGGATACCGTCGACGAACCATCGTGGTGTTTGGTAGAAAGAATGTTCTGTGTTACCTGTTGCGAACAGGTACGCGCTGCACCGTCGCCAACATTATCGGTTAATGCGAAGTTATGACTTAATTCACCATAACACGTCGTGCACACCCCGGCTGGATCGGGATGATGGCAATAGTTAACGGAGCGCATACGCACTGTCGTGCCGATTAATTCTTTCATATGCGGTTGTATCGCTACCAATGAACCATCGTCGCGAATAATGAATCGACCGTGGAATCCACGTAGGTCGGTCTCATCACGAATCGGCATCGGGATGGTCTCTTTACTACCGCAATCACCAGGATGCAGTCGTTGTACAACCGCTGTCGCTATCTGAAGTTCACGACCGAAATACTCAGACTTCTTAATCTGCTCTTTGTTAAACAGTAATGATTTCGCCGCAGAACGACTTTCTTTCAAGCTGTCGGGAAGAGAGATCAGACCGGCTGCGTATGACCGCATTACCGGGTCACGGAATATCTCGGAGTTAATATCGGTCAAGAATCCACGCATTCCGATACATTGCAACACCTGCCCGATCGAAACGTGTTCGGTTCTTACCGCACGTGCAATAGGGTTTGCGTGTAACGTTTTATCGGTGCTCAGTACCTTTGTCAGTTTCTTGTATGCGCTTTCGATACCTTCGCGGGTGGGTTCCGCTTCGGCGATGATTTTCTTAACTTCAGGGTGTACAGTAATCTGATAAAAATCGTCCGCGCAAATCGTTGTTACGTATTCCTCCAACGCATACGTAAAGAAGTTATACACATTGTTAAACATATCGAACAATGCTTTCCAGAGAACCTCACGATTCTCTTGTGGGTAAGCATACATGCATTGACGATACGCTGCGCTTTGCAACGCAACCGACGAACCCGCTGTGAACTTGCGTTTATCAACCAGGTTCTCTTTTGTTAGTGGGGTCTCAGGATACATGCGATGCACAGACCAGTGCATGTAACTAAAGAAAATGCGTCGCGCACGCAATTCATGAACGCCATCGTCCATCTCGATATATACACGGTCGTTAGGCTGTGCCCACTCGAATACCTCATCAACCGGCCAGTGCATAAGCTCGCGTGCCCTCACACGACGTTTCGTGGTGGTCGTCTGTGTTGTAGTCATTATTGCTTTCCGATTTAAATGGTTTTATCATACAGTTTACCAAATCCGTTGGACTTTACTATCGTTGTGATAGCATCGGGAATCCCTTCCCTTAGGTTATGTAGGTGTTAATATATCTCCACTGCTGTCGTAAAGGTCAGCAGCATTATCCGGCTTCCTGTTGTAAAGCGTATGGATCCATAGCGTCTGACATATTCGCAAAAACGGTGAGAATAAACCCCTTTATCTGTCTCACCTCGGTTACACGAAGCCCTTTATCATTACGGTATACGTTTTCTTCACCGACCAACTTCGGCCTGACAGCATAAACCCCATCAACGAACGGGAATGTCGGATACGGATAAACGCCGATACGAATGATGTTTGGGTAATCACCTCGAAGGTCACGCCCAAATGTATCTACTCTACCGTAAACCGTTCCATCCACACCCTCCACTTCAATGAGATCATTTCGAATATCCTGAAATAGCTGCTCTAACGTGTTGGCAGGGTACGTATATGCGACACCTAACGCTGGATCCTCAATGGTTTTGACACTGAATCCGTTAAGCCAAACAATCTGTTCATCCGCCCATGTTTCTTCATATACCGTTAATCCATCGCCGTATATGTTGGCGTGTGCTATCTCCATAATCTCATTTCCTCTTATACGTTAGGATAGATGACATGTTGGATATACGTTGCCTTTGCATATATTGCTTTATTTCCGTCAGAAATAACGGAAAATAAAAACAACGACATAGTTCCCTCCCACCTCCACACGGGAGAGGGAGGGCTAGTCGTGTTTATTACTCTATGCTGTCTTCTTCAGCACAATCCTCTTCGGAACCGTCGAACGTTTTCTGCACCGCAGTGGTATCCCAGTTGGCGGCGTAATCAGCCATCGCTTCGCGCAACGCTTCTTCACCAGCATCACCAGCCAGGTCAAGCACAACCAAACCTTGCGCGACGTTTTGAGCGACCGTATCAATAACGTTTGCATCTTCTTCAAAACTACGTACCGGTTCAATGGTGCCTACATCAACAGCATAGTTCGTGGTCGCTGTAAGCACGGCGACTTGTAGCGCATCGCTATTATCATCATCATGCAATGCTGCTTCAATACCGATTGGGCGGGCCAGTTCTTGCAGTGTTAATTTGCGAATTAAGTTCATTATGTTTTTCCTCAGGTGAATGTTAGCAATCGTTTAAAACTTTTTCGATACGATGGTTGACAAGTTCATTGAACGACTCTTCAACTTGTTCGATAATTTCATCAACGTCGATATCTAATTGTTGGGGTTGGATAACATGCTCTTTCATGGTTTCTAGCCAGTATTCGGCTTTAACCATAACGTTAGCTACTTGTTCGACCTGGCTGCGTATGTCGACGATCTGACAGTCGGGATTTTTAATGTCGATGATGTGTCCATGATGATTGATAAAACCTAGCTTATTCGTTGCTTTTACTGCATCACGGGCAAGTTCTTGCAAGATTAAATTATTTACGTAGTTCACTGCTACGGAACGATTTTCTTTATCACTCATACCAGGGATCCTTTTTTAGTGGTCACATTCTAGTGTTAAGCGGTTAAAATAAACCGTCCCTTTAATCAGCATAAACATCCTCCTCCCACCACATAGGCAGGAGGAGGCGTAATATGCATCAGAAAGGTGTACGGTTCTTATATTCGAATAGTGTCTGAAGGACACATCGCGTTAACGAGTTTTGTAATTCGATACGTCCTTGTTCTCCGAACAGATCCAACACCATCATCCCTTTTGCTGTTTTCTCTGCCACTTCTTCACAAATCTGTAAATTGTACATGTCGTCATTGCCGAGTTCCTTTCGACCGATCGAACTGACACGCATCAACTCACCTTTACTATCGCGAACATCGGAGAATGCGTCATACACCGCATCGATGTTAGCAGAACGCGTCAAACCCTCCGCTTCGCGCCACTCTCGATAGGTGCCATCAAGCGTTTGTTCCTCGCCTGAGGTTGTTGATTCACTGTTGGTGGTTGGGCGAATTAAATGGGGTGTTATCATCGCGATCACGCTGTCGTAATGGTCCATCGTTTACCTCGCTAGCTTTCGCAGTCATCTGCGTCGATGATTTGTCCACCAGCAACATTCAGTTGATGATACAGAATCCTCAACGCACGGTTGCCACCAATGGGATACTTCTCGAAGTTGGTCGCAATAGGAATCGCTGACGGCTTATCGGTCGCATAGATGCTTTCAGTGATGCTATCCACCTGTTTTGGATTGTTCGCATAATCCATAAAGACGCTTGCGAACCATCCGCCAGCAAAGGCGGTAACTTCGCGATGTTCAGATTCACCACAGTAACGAGTTGGTTGCTCTTTACCCGGAGAACTGTACTTATCGCTATTACTGAGTTTCGACGGTAATCCGTGCGCTTGCAGTTTAGGAATACCCACCGCTGACCAATCGTTCGCCGTCTTCTCCAACATCATGATGTACGTGTCACCGATCGCAATATCGTTCTTGGTTGTCCGCCACTGCCCAGAACGTCCGCGGTACCGTACAGGACCTTTCTTCAACGGGAACTCACGAATCAGATTCTCCATACGTTCTGAACCTGCTGCGATACTGTCCGTCGGGATATAAACTTCCGTACCGTGACGTTGTACGTACCGTAAATGATCCCATTTATCCTCATCCGTGATACAGTATTTTTCAACAACCTGTTCCACGAATTCAGGACTGACGATATAATAGTAGCGCATCAGTGTGTTCCAAGCGGTCTCCAGATCGCCTGAATCCATCACCGGTTTCAGTTCGCGCATGATCTGATCACCAACGCCGTTGATGTATGGTGCGTTAACACGACTTAAACTCATCCTTTTGATTACCGTGCTATCGTCAAACATAAAGTCCGCAACGTTACCCCATTGGTCAACCGGCATTTCATCGTCTTCCATGATGTCGGTTACGACGAATTTATCGCCCGCCATACCGGTGAATTTAAACCCGATACCTGGAACAACGTCGTACGTGTATGTGATGGTCACACGCCAATCATCGAGATTCTCTTTACGATAATCGCGGGTTGGTAATACATGACGTAGCTGTCCGTTAGGATTGCGGATATCAATACCATGTTCAGCATCAGCCAGGTTCAACCACCACATCACCGTTTGATGATGACGTATCGGCGTACCAACGCGTTCACGTTCGTACTTACGAACAGCATCCTGAATTCGGGTGTAAAGCAAACCGATTGCGTTTTCATATTTCAGGAATTGACGATACGGAGGACGCATCTTCTCTTCCATCATAATCGCACGCTCGCGGGCTTGACGTCCAGAACGACGATGTCGATCACTGACAACATCGATATCCGTTACACGCGCATTCGGTTCAGCGTAAGTGAGATCGTCGTAAACATAATCCACACGCTGAAGGTTACACGTCATCATGTCAACAACGCTAAGGATAGGATCGATTTCGCGTGTTGCGGCAAGCAACCCATCCTTACGAATACGCTCACCGTTCTCGGGTATTGCTTGATATACCTCATTATCACCGTAGAGATTGATTGGGTATCGTGATTTACCTGATGTGATCGTTCGCTTCTCAATGCCGGTACTGGTGAAATGCTTCAATACACCACGACGGGCAACACCACCATCCTCGATACATTGATAGAAGCTACCGAAACACACTTTGCAATCGCGACCGTAACCCCACTCGCGCGTTTCTTGATTGATCGCTGGGCTTTCCATCAAACGAGAATATCGCGGTACGATCTGGCCTCGACGAAGGGAATGGAACAAGTTGGTTGGTCGAAAACGGAAACCGTACTGCTGATGCATGATGTGATGCTCAGGCACTTCAAGCAAGCGTAGCTCGTGACGGTTACCATCCTCCTGGTTTTCATACAGCACGTAATGCATCGTGTTTGTTTTGATGCTGTTTGCTGTATGCCCCGGTTGGAAACGTGGGATGATATCTATGATGCGAGATTCGACTGGAAACTCTACTGACCACGTGTTCTGTCCGTACTGGTATTCGATCCCCGTCGTCAGTCGGGACGGTTTCGCATCTTTGATAACCAATGCTTGGCTAAGATGTCCACCAAACATCGCAGCGCGCTGTGCTGAGTTATAATGCAGTAGCCCGTTAAGTCCAGTCCCTACGCCAGTATACTCCTGTTTAATGGGAATGATTTTACCTTCAGCGATTGCCTGCTTCACAGATTCATAAAGAGGTTTTTCTTTATAATGCATAGGACTTCCTATTATCGAATTGAGGTACGTCATGTCTAACACGCCCCTGAACGACTTTCTTAAGACAAACCCCGATGACCTCATCCACGATCTTGATTTCAGGAACGTTGTTGAGATGCATCTGGAATATTTCAAAAATGCCGGACTGGTCTCTACGATAGACATACCACCCGAACGCGCCTACGAATTCGATGGTAACTTTTATGGATTGTGCCGTGTTCTGCTCGGTGAGGGCAGTGAACCAATGCACTGGATAACCATGAGACTCAATGGTTATCGTGACCCTACGGAATACACCGCCGATGTTCTAACCATGAAGATTGTCGATACAAGCGCAATCAACACATTAAAACAGCAGTATCGCACAATCCACTACAGCGCTTAAGATAACCCTCCCACAGCGTAAAGCGTAGGGAGGGCATTTATGCCGTCGTTCGATGACTTAATACATCAGAAACGATTTACAGTACGTCCTGTCCACGCGCTCAGGATGTTGTTACGTTCCATCTCAGCACGACGACGTAAACCGTTTGGCGACTGCGGTGCTGGCGGCATCCCCCATCCAGCAGGTTGCATGCCCATGCCTGGCCAAGCAGCATTATTGAACATCGTACCGTTACGTTCCGCAACACGGTTCATCAACGCATCGAACGTGCTATTACCTACCGGTTGGTTACCACCACTTTCCCACTGATTAGGTTGGACAGGTGCGGTTTTACCTAACAGGTTATCGATCACACTGCCTGTTGAAGCAGGACGCGGTTGCATACCTTCATGTGCAGCTGCTGATGGGTTTGGCTTAACCGTCGGCTGTGGACGACTGTTCAGCGTTACACCCATGTTGTATTTCGCTGGCGGAATCTGACCACGATGTTGATTGATCGGTTCGAAATCCTCGACCCAGGTAACATCACAGTAACCGTTCTCTTTACCGTCGTACTTATCACCAAACAGTTTAATGAGATGGTTCAGCGGTTCCATCAGCTTAGCGAAGCTGTGGATAAGACAATCGAAATACGGAGCATGAGGATCGCTTGACCCAGCGTTATACGTCTCACTTACTTCGCCCGCGTGCGGGATAACGTACTCAACCAGGTTTCTCAGCATGTTAAGATCTTTCTTGGAAATCTCAACACCGCACCAGTACGTTTTCTTATCTTTCGTGCTGATGTGTTCTTCTTCCATGAACGGGAAAGTAACGACCGCAACACGGGTCATCTTCTTACCCATGTAGGTTGCACCAGTACGACGAAGATAAATTTTAGACAGCGTATACGGTGTGTCACGTTTCAGCCAAACGGTGACCAGTTTGCCCAGGGTCGTTAATGTTTTATCGCTGGCGTCTGCAAGGATGTTGAAGAACTCTTTTTGCTTCGGTCCGAAACGTTTTGCTTCTTTAGGATTGATTGCGGTTTCAACCATCCAAATCAGCATGGAGCATAGCGTGGCATTAAAACGAACAACCATCGCACGACGCAGGAACTGAAGTACTTCCGATTCGCCGTTCATCACGTCTTCACTTAGCGGATGGAACAGCACACGTTCAGCCAGCTGATTTCCGGTACGAACTTCGGAAACCGGCATCAGCAGCGGCATGCTTTCCACGGTAGCGGCAACCGCAACAACTTTACCATCCCCATCCGTAAAACGATATTCTAATTCGTGGGCGTCATTCTCAAAATAGTTAACGCTCTGTAGTGCTTTGCGATAAGCTTCGATAAGCTTCGACATATTGTATTTCCTTTTCTTTACGTCAACGGTCCCCCTACAACAGGGGACCTATGGATTAGAAGTTGCCTTTGGTAGTTACCGCATCCACCAGGTTAAACAAATCAACGCTCAGCTTATACACCTCCTGCTGGCTACGGTTGAGCAGCGGGCTGTATGCGGATGGGTTGATGTTCGGCATGGTGTACGGAATCGGTGCAGAGCCGTCAACGCTGATCTTGAACTGGCTGTCCAGGAACAGGTTAATCGCACCGCTCACCATAACCGCATTCGGGTTGTTGCCCAACATGGAGG
>ERZ1664509.60-NODE-60-length-9888-cov-10.725313_pt1 | contig 9888 bp, 6 predicted proteins | sample MGYA00575338_ERZ1664509 | MGnify/ENA primary metagenome ERZ1664509 (study PRJEB40874, sample SAMEA4040751) | Gallus gallus | biome: gut; material: content | place: India | collected 2016-01-01 | study: EMG produced TPA metagenomics assembly of PRJEB14491 data set...
TGCCGTGACAGGGCAGCATCGACAAATGCTGGATCAAGTACTGCATCTTTTTGATATTCAGCCTGACTACGATCTGAATATCATGAAACCGGGACAAGACCTCTATGATGTGACCTGCCGCGTTTTGCAGGGAATGAGGGATGTCCTGGAAAAAAGTCAGCCCGATCTGGTTCTCGTGCATGGAGACACTACAACCAGCACGGCAGCGGCACTGGCTGCTTTCTACAAACAAATTCCGGTCGGCCATGTCGAGGCGGGACTGCGCACATACGATATCTACAGCCCGTGGCCTGAGGAGATGAACCGCCAGTTGACAGGACGAATTGCAACATATCATTTTGCTCCTACGGAATTGAGCCGCAAAAACCTTCTGCGGGAAGGGGTTCATGATGATAGAATATGTGTGACCGGCAACACTGTTATTGATGCCTTACAGCACGTGGTTATGAAACTCAGGACGGATGCACAGCTGCGCTACAAAGTCGAGAGCGAAATCAGAGAGAGGGGCTATGACTGTTCTCGGCTCAGGAATCAGAAACACCTTGTACTGATCACGGGGCACCGACGAGAGAACTTTGGGCAAGGCTTCCTCAACATATGTCGAAGCATTCAACAGCTTTGTCTGAAATATACGGAGGTCGACTTTGTGTACCCCATGCACCTCAATCCGAATGTACGCAAACCCATTCATGAAGTATTCGGCGAGAATTCTCCGGCCAATATGTTCTTTATTGAGCCTCTCGACTATCTGCCTTTCGTATGTCTTATGGAACACGCCCACATCGTGCTGACCGACAGCGGGGGAATTCAGGAAGAGGCACCGAGTTTGGGAAAACCCGTCCTTGTTATGAGGAATACTACTGAGCGTCCAGAAGCCGTGGAAGCGGGAACGGTAAAGTTGGTTGGTACCGATTTGGAAACGATTGAGCACGAAGTCTCATCGCTACTCAACTCACCACAACACTATCATAAAATGAGCCGAGCCATCAATCCATATGGCGACGGCAGAGCTTGCATGCATATCGTTTCGTTTTTACAGCAGCGAGCTTAGTCATGGGCGCTAATGAACACGTCTTACCGCGCCTTCGTTGGCATAAAAAGATCAGACATTCACATTGCTACCACTCATTATGCAGACGATCAGCATCATCGTTCCTGTTTACAACGTCGAGAAGTACCTCAGACAGACACTTCAGTCCCTCATTGATCAGACGTACCACGATCTGCAGATCATCTGCATCGATGACGGCTCGACCGATGAATCCCAGACTATTCTCAGAGAATTGGCTGGCACTGACTCTAGAGTTGAGGTGTACTCACAAGTCAATCAAGGTTGCTCTGCAGCTAGGAACTTAGCCTTGCAGAAAGTGCGCGGCGAGTATCTCATGTTCGTCGATGCGGACGACTGGCTCGATTTAGGAGCCTGTGAACAAGCCGTCTCTCTGATGGAGGAAGAAGCTGTGGATCTTGTCCTTTGGGCTTATCGAAAAGAATACGAAACACACAGCGAGGAGGTCAAAGTATGGCAGCAGAAGAAAGTCTTTGAACCATCTGACATGCCTAAGCTAAGACGGCGGATTCTTGGATTGACGGCAGAGGAAATGAGGCACCCGGAACTCATGGATTCAGTAGGGACCTTGTGGGGCAAATTGTATCGGAGTAAGCTTTTTGTCGAGAATCATATCCAATTCGTTGATTTGGATGAAATCGGATCGGCCGAAGACGTCTTGGCTAATTTATATTATACCGCCTATGCGTCGAAGGCAGTCTACATCCCGGGCTGCCTCTATCACTACCGGAAAACGAACACGGGCTCACAGACTCGCAACTATCGCCCTCGCCTGCAAGATCAGTGGCAACATCTTTTCCGGCGCATGGAAGACTGGAGAGAGCAATTCGATGCATCGGAAGCCGCCCGCTCAGTTTTGTACAACCGTATGGCCTACGCTTTGGTGGGGCTGGGACTCAATGAGCTCAATTCTGACAAAATGCCTTGGAAGCATTTATCCTGCGTCAAGCAGCTTCTTCATGCCGGCTGGTATCGTAGAGCCGCATCGCGCCTCGACCTTAGGCATATGGCTCCACACTGGAAGGTTTTCTTTTGCTTCGCCAAATATCGTCTAGCATTGTTCACATACTTAATTCTGACCGTTATTAAAAGAATACTGCGAAAAAGATGAACGAAAACAACATAATGATAACAGTCTTCACGCCTACCTATAACCGAGGCTACTGTCTTAATAGAGCCTACCAATCTCTCATACGTCAGACATGCCAAGAGTTCACATGGCTTATCATCGACGATGGCTCAACAGACAATACAAAGGACCTTGTTGCATCATGGCAACAAGAGGGGAAAATTCCGATCCGATATATCTACAAAGAAAACGGCGGGATGCATTCGGCGCATAATACAGCACACGCGCATATCGATACAGAGTTATGTATCTGCCTTGATTCTGATGACATGCTAACAGACGACTGCATCGAATCAGTATTAGTCTTCTGGGAGAAGAATAAAGCATACCATTCTCAAGTCGCCGGTATCATCGCAGAAGATGGCTATATCAGTGGGGGTGTCATAGGCTCCCACCTTCCTGACGACATGCTCATGGCTTCCGAGGACTACCTGCGCGAAGTGATGGGCATAAAAGGGGATAAGAAGATAATCTTCAAATCCGAGTGCGCCAACATGGTACCTCCTTATCCGGAGTTTTACGGTGAGAAATTTGGTTCCATGGCCTTCAAGCGCAGACTCATCGAAGTTGAGTTGGGTTTGAAATGGCTGGTTATGCCCCGCATTGTATACTTGGTCGAATATATGGACGACGGAGCCACAAAGAACATGTACAATCTCTATACTCACTCTTTTCATGGGTGGGACATTGAACGTCGCCACGCCATGCAGTACTCTCTGACATTTAAGCGACGATTCCTGAGTGCTATTCACTATGTGTCAAACAGTATTTTTCTCAGAAAGAAGCGCTTCATTAGCGATTCACCCAGGAAAATTCTGACAATTGCAGCCATCCCCTTCGGTGTCGCACTCAACCTTCTTATTCGCTTCAAAACGAGGAAACATTCATGAAAGTCTCAGTGGTTGTACCGGTCTATAACGTGGCACCGTATCTTGAGAAATGTGTTGCCAGTGTTCTGAGCCAAAGCGAGCACGATTTTGAAGTCATTCTCGTGGACGACGGGTCAAACGACGGCTCGGGAGAATTGTGTGACGCATTATGCTTGCAGGACAGTCGTGTAAAAGTCATACACCAAGCGAACGCAGGCTTGAGTGCCGCGCGCAATACAGGGATCAGAAAGGCTGAGGGCGAGATCATTATGTTTCTCGATAGCGACGATTATTGGTTATCACCGGGCGTTTTGCAGTTTGTCAGCTCCGCATTTCAGGGTACCACTTTCGATTTCATCGAATTCGAGTGCATAAAATTCAACGATGGAAATGAGCCTACGAATCATACATGGGGTGCCCTTCCGCTTGAGAGCGTCCTCACAGATACCAAGTCTAAAGATAACCTCTTTATTGAGCAAATCAAGAAAGGTCATCTTACAGCTTGTGCATGGAATAAAGCCATTCGGAGAGATCTTATCATCAAGCATGGTCTCCTTTTTCGTGAGGGAGTCATCGGGGAAGACATCGACTGGAACGCAAGATTACTTTCATGCGCCTCAAGCATCGGCATCTCTGCAACTCCATATGTTGCATATAGGAAAAGGAAGAACTCTATCACGAGCACATCTTCCCCTGAAAAATTTGAACAGCTTCTATCCAACTTGCTCTACGTAAGAGATCAGATACTTCAAAGACATATGTTTCTTCGCAAGTACTTATCCGTCCATGTTGCAAATGCCTACATAGTAGCGTCATCCCTTTCCTATAGCGCCTATAAAAAGGCGGTAAAACATCTAAGTTCTTTTAATGAGTTTCTCAACGAAAAAGCAAACACCAAAGTAAACATCATCAGAGTACTCGTACGCTATCTAGGCTACTCCGGCGCAAGATTCATCCTCCGTGCCGCGCTCTTCTTTGTTAAGCACAAATAACATCCATCACCATGAACGATATCTGTATCGTCATCCCCTATTTTGGTAAACTCCCTGCATGGATGCCGCTATTTATCAATAGCTGCATCATGAATTCAACTATAGATTTCCTTATTATTACAAATGACAATGAGTTCGAGACGCCACAAGCAAAGAATATCAGAGTTCTTCGCTGGACGTTCTCTCAAATGCAACAGACAATAAAAGAAAAACTAGGCGCCGGAGTCAGGCTGCCTAGGCCATACAAATTATGTGATTACAAACCGTGCTACGGATTGCTGTTTGATGAGTACCTTCATGGATACGCTTACTGGGGGCACTGTGATATTGACACCATTCTTGGAGATATTCGAGGAACCGTTGAAAGACTCGACTATAAGCGGTACGATCGTCTTTTTACACATGGTCACTTTGTGATTTACAAAAATACACGATCAGTGAACACCCTGTTTTCGCTTCCCACACCCACTTCGTTACCGCCGATTATGCACTGGGATTTTGTCGATAAAACATCATACTGCTGCCATTTTGATGAGGTCGGAACAAACCTAATCTGCTCCTATTATGGCAAATCTTTCTGCAAGGAGGAAGTCTCATATGATGTCTCCTATTTTTATGAAGATTTCCGCAGATCGGGTATACCCTTGAATGTGAAATGTCTGATTACCTTTGAGGAGGGACACCTATTCGGTTATGAGTACGACGGCCAAACTCTTTCACGAAAAGAATATATGTACGTTCATTTCATGAAACGACAAATTGGATGTCATGACAATCCGACCTCTCGATTCATTATCACACATCTCGGCTTCCTTCCCCTAGAAGGAGATGTCACTCCCGAATTGATACATCGCGTTGTTCCGCACTCAGCTTCATCTCACGGGGCCCCTATCACGATATCAAGGAGAAATACCATCCGTAAAATCTGGGATGTTTTTAACCTTGATTTCCCTGTAAGAGGATGCATGGCTCTTCATACGATCTATGCTATTTGGAAGAGCGTACGCTGGATTAATCAAGAGGGAGGCGATGATCTATACGAAAAATCGAAGTGGTTCAATGGGACAATCACGGCTCCTCAGTTGAACATCCGTAGCACAACCGAAACAGCATCAGAATGAAAAAACTCGTCTACATCGTCGCGTCGCCGACCAGCATGCAAAGCTTTATCTTGCCTCGCATCGACTGGCTGAAGAAGGAGTATGAGGTTGTCTGCATCTGCTCGCCCGGACCTGAACATGAGGAAGCGAGAGCACGTGGTATGCGCACCATCGAGCTGCCCATCGCTCGCCGCATCGCGCCGTGGCAAGATCTCAAGAGCCTCTGGGCGCTGTACCGCACTCTTCGCCGTGAAAAGCCCGACATGGTGCATTCGATGACCCCGAAGGCCGGGCTGCTGGGCATGGCCGCTGCCTGGCTGACGGGGGTGCGCGTGCGCATGCATACCTTCACCGGGCTGATCTTTCCGTGGAGGACGGGTCTGCTGCACCACGTTCTCAAGATGACGGATCGCCTGACCTGCTTCTTTGCGAATGTCATCAACCCGGAGGGCCCGGGGGTGAAACACCTGCTGGAGGAGGCTCACATCACCAAGAAGCCCCTGAACATCATAGCCAACGGCAATATCAACGGCGTGGATCTTCAGCGCTTTGCGCCCGGGCGAGGCCGTGCGGAGAAAAGAGCCGAGCTCGGGTATGGCGACGGGGATGTCGTTTTCTCCTTCGTCGGTCGGCTTGTCGCGGACAAGGGCATCCCGGAGCTGGTGGATTGTTTCGTGCGCCTGCACCGAGAGCACCCCGAGGTCAGACTTCTGCTCATCGGCCGCGAGGAGCCAGAGGTAGATCCCCTGCCCGAGGAGACGCGCCGACAGATACGGCAGCATGAGGCGATCCACTGCGCCGGGGCTCAGGCAGACGTGGTGCCTTGGTACGCGGCGTCTGACATCTATGTGCTGCCCTCTCACCGCGAGGGCTTCTGCAACTCTCTGCTGGAGGCGGGAGCGATGGAGCTCCCCTGCATCACCTATGACGTTTGCGGCTGCAATGATGTCGTGAATGATGAAACAGGTATTCTAATTCCCCCATATGAGAAAGGTAAGTTATATGAATCCATGTTAAGGCTCCACGCTGAACGCGTGTTGTGCATTCAGCTCGGACGTTCAGCTCGGGAGAAGATTGCAAGCCAATTCGAAAGAAAAAGCGTTATGCGTGCCCTAAGAGAATTTTACGCAGGCATTGAATACTCATAATTCTAAACTTTGTTATTTGCAAAGAAAAAAAACATTTCCTGCACGCTTGCTCACATGTCTCCTGTCTCAACTTATCCTAGACCTTTCACCTACCACATCGTAAAGACCCTCTCTGGAGCATCAGCGCATGATCCTCTGAGCTGCGGCAATTCATCTAGGCTCGGCTCCATTGGTCATTATCATAAAATCATAAACAGCATATTTCCGGCCCATGAATAAAAGTTGTAACGAAAAGACAAAACCGAGGCTAGCTGCCAGTTGTACCGGCTGCGGCGCCTGCGAAAATGCATGTTCGAAGGGAGCTATTAGCATGGTCATGGATCCGAATGGCTTCTATAAGCCATCTGTGGATTTATCTCTTTGTGTTCAATGCGGAAAGTGCACTAAGACGTGTCCAGAGCTGAATTATCCTGCTGCCGTTCAAGGTCTGCACTACGCTCCTCCGCGCGTCTTTTCAGGTTGGGCAACGAATGACAATATTCGCATGCGCTCTTCATCTGGTGGAATCTTCCCTGTTCTTGCCGAGTTCATTCTGAAACGAGGGGGGGTGGTTTACGGTGCCGGATGGGATGAGGAGATGATCGGATCAGTACGACATACGCGAATTGAAAAATTAGGTGATCTTCCCGGGCTTACCGGAAGTAAATACCTGCAATCCTCAACAGAAGGTATCTTTCGTCTTGTAAAAGAGGACTTAAAAAACAATCGCGATGTACTATTTGTCGGGACACCCTGTCAAACTGCGGGATTGCAATCCTTCATCAGAAACGATGATCAACATCTGTTCCTTGTCGATGTAGCATGCCACGGTGTTCCCAGTCGCAAGATTTATGATGCATATGTGCGAAATTCTGAGAAACCGGTGCATCACGTTGACTTTCGAAATAAATGTAAAGGTTGGTCTCCATATCACCTCATCAAGTGGTATTCCGACGAGACTCACTCGAAACCAGTTGATATGAGAGAAGATCTCTTCATGGATGCATTTCTGTGCGATTTAGGAATTAACGACAGCTGCTATAATTGTCGCTATGTATTGCCTCCTCGCTCATCGGATATTACCTTGGCTGACTTCTGGGGAGCCCAGTTAATACATCCTCGCTGGAATGACAATAAGGGAATCTCCTTGATCTTGGCCAATTCGGAGAAGGGTGAAGCCTTACTGAATACGTGTAAATGTGACCTAGCCCTCTTCCCCGAGGAATGGGAGAAAGTTCGTGATCTGAACATGGGACTATGGCGAAGTCCTTATTCCGTTTCAGCCGTTGGGCGACGTCAATTTATGAAGGACTTGGATGAGATGTCCCTAGCGCAAGTCATAAAAAAACATACAAGTGAGCGGAAGCCAAAGTACGATGTTGCCCTTCTCGGAAAATGGTGGAGTTGTAATTATGGAGCTGTTTATACATCATATGCCCTCTATTGTCTCGTCGAATCTCTTGGATTGAGGGCGGCGCTTATCGATCAGGCTCCATGGTATGATTTGCCGATAAAGGGGAATGTTTTCAGGGATTTTGTCCAAGAGGAGGGTCTTGCTCGAATTTTCGCGCCTCAAAACAACACCTATAGTTTAAACAAATTTGCAGACACCTTCTTAGTCGGGTCAGATCTGGTTTGGAGTCACGATTACTTAGATCAGTTCTACTTCTTAGATTTTGCTTTAGGATGTAAGCGAAAAGTCTCGTATTCGAGCTCCATGAGTACATATACGACTCCGAAAAGATCGTATCGAAAGCGTGTCACAAAACTCTTACGACGCTTTGATGCTGTCTCATTCCGAGAAAAGCATATGCTTCCTTTTTTTAAGGATACATTTGACTGTAATGGTCAATGGGTCTTGGATCCGGTATTTTTGCTGTCTCAGAGCCAATGGAAGCAGTTGGCGGATAAAACAAAGAGTCCCGAAAGCCCGTACATTGCCGCTTACATACTTGACCCATCTCCTGAAAAGAAAGAGCTATTGCAAAGCATATCTGAAAGAAAGGGACTTCCGGTGAGAATCATTACGGATGCAAACGCAGATAAGAGTAAGTTTGGCCATATGACAAATGCAACCTTCATTGATAATGCCTCGCTTTATGAATGGCTCAATTCATTATTCTACTGCAACTATTTCATAACCGACTCATATCACGCACTTTGCTTCGCGCTGATTTTCAATAAGCAATTTGCATGCATAAATAACAAGTCTCGTGGCTCGCGGAGATTTGAGTCATTACTAGACATGTCTAAATTACGCCACAGACTTATCGATTGCACCTCCTCTAACGTAGACTCCATAGTAGATAATATACTCTACCCCATTAATTTCGCCCCGATAAACCTACTGCTGAGTCGAAGAATAGAACGCTCGAAGAAATGGCTTATCAATGCACTGACGGGAGAACGATCCTCATCAGTGATGGATTATAATGAGCGAGCGGATCGTCTTGTCAAGAAGCCATCAGCATTTAGGGATATTTATCAGAAGGTCAGAGGAAAATTAAGTCGTTATTATAGAAGAATAAAGTCGAGGAAATAAGCATGAGAACCTGAAGGCATCAGACATGGTTTGATCATGGCACGCATATTGCACACCCTTTTCCTTACACTTGTACTCGGCATATGTTAGATAAACTAGCTAATTACCTTACACCTCATGAGCGTGATTCACGAGGCGGAGCGCCGGCGTGGGCTTGACTTTTTGAGGAGTAACCTTTACGATGGGGCTTCACCTGATGAGCAAGGCTGAGAAGAGAGATCACATTGTGGCGCCGCCGGATTGCACGGGCTGCTCGCTGTGTGCGAATGTGTGCGGACATGATGCCATCACGATGGTGTGGAGTGAGGAGGGTTTTCTGATTCCGCAGGTGGATGAGGGGGCCTGTGTGGGCTGTGGGCTTTGCGTGCTGAAGTGCCCGGCGCTGCAGGAGCGGCCGAAGGTGCAGGATGAGTTGCGGGAGTCGGTGCCGACCTTCGGGGCTTGGCACCGTGATGCAAAGGTGCATCGCGCGAGTTCGAGCGGCGGGGTGTTTACGGCGTTGGCGTCTTGGGTGCTGGCGCAGGGGGGCTGTGTGTTCGGGGTGGTGTGGCGCGATAAGGTGACGGCGGTGTTCACGAAGGCAGAGTCGATGGAGGAGGTGGCGCTGATGCGCGGTTCGAAGTATGTGCCGGCGGTGCCTGGGATGTCGTTCCGCGAGGTGAGGGCTGAGTTGAGGAAGGGCCGGCGGGTGCTGTTTGTGGGGGTGCCTTGCCAGGTGCATGCGCTGCGGAGTTATCTGGGGAAGCGCTACGATTTGCTGCTGACGGTGGATGTGGTGTGCCACGGGGTGCCGAGTCGCTTGCTGTGGCAGAAATTTGTGGCTGAGGCGGAGGAGCGCTCGGGCAAGGTGGTGCGCCGGGTGTCGTTCCGCGATAAGGATGAGGGCTGGCTGCGCTACAATTTGACGACGCACTTCACGGATGGGAGTCGCGAGGCTCAGTTCTATTGGGATACGGATTTTATGCGGCTGTTCTTGTCGGATGTGGCGCTGAATCGCTGCTGCTATGATTGCCGCTATGCGGGGCTGCCGCGCCAGGGGGATGTGACGGTGGGGGATTTC
>ERZ1664509.64-NODE-64-length-9515-cov-7.993023_pt1 | contig 9515 bp, 7 predicted proteins | sample MGYA00575338_ERZ1664509 | MGnify/ENA primary metagenome ERZ1664509 (study PRJEB40874, sample SAMEA4040751) | Gallus gallus | biome: gut; material: content | place: India | collected 2016-01-01 | study: EMG produced TPA metagenomics assembly of PRJEB14491 data set...
AATCATCCGAGATCACAGGGGCGACGCCCTCCGAGGCGCTTCCCGAGGCATCGAGCGAGCCGTCTTGCGCGAAGGAGGGCGGAAGGGTGCCGGGGGCGTTTGCCGTTGCGGCGTTTTCCGCAGCGGTGTTTTCCGCAGCGGCCGCAGCGGTGTCACCGCCGGCTGCCTGTTCGGGGGCCGGCTGCTCGGCGGGTGCGGCAGCGGGCTGCGCTTCCTGAGCGGGCGCCGACTCGGCAGCGGCGTCCTTCGCCTTGCCTTCCTCAGATGAATCGCCGCAGCTTGCGAGGCTCAGTAAGGTCAGGGCCATCAGGGCTTTCATTCGTTGATTCGCGTTCATGCTTGGTCGTGGAGATGGTGGACATCGGGCGCGCGTCCAAGCGCCCGCATCATGGTAGCAGAGGGCGCCCCTCTTCTCAAGGGCAAAACCCCTTGTCGGGCGGACATTCCCGTCGAGCGGCAAAAGACCGAGCCTCCCGCCGGAGCGACGTCCCGACAGCCCCCGGTGGCCCCGCGTCGGAAGTCACGCGCGGGGCTCGCTCGTGATCGGTTCGGGTGCTCGCGAGAACCCGGAGCGCGCCGCCCGAGCGTAGATGAGAGGCGCCCGCGCGAGCCGCTCCGGCAGCTTGAGCCGCCCCGCCGGAGCCGGCGGAAGGCGCCCCGCCGAACCTGAACGAAGCACGAACGGGGCCCGAACGGAGCCCGAAACGAGGCCAAAGCGGGGCCGAATATACATCTTGCCAGTGCCGAGCGAAGCTGCTACAATGCACGCACACATCATGAACATCGACACCATTTGCGTCCAGAGCGGCTGGAACCCCAAAAAGGGCGAGCCGCGCGTCCTGCCCATCTATCAGTCCACCACCTTCCGATACGAGACGAGCGACCAGATGGCCCGCCTGTTTGATCTGAAGGACGCCGGCTTCTTCTACACCCGCCTTCAGAACCCGACCAACGAGTGCGTCGCGAAAAAGATCGCCGAGCTCGAGGGCGGCGTCGCCGCCATCCTCACCTCCTCCGGCCAGGCCGCCTCCTTCTACTCCATCTTCAACATCTGCGAAGCCGGCGACCACTTCGTCGCCACCTCCGCCATCTACGGCGGCACCTACAACCTCTTTGCCGTCACGCTCAAGAAGCTGGGCATCGAGGTCACCTTCGTCGATCAGGACGCCCCTGAGGAGGAGATCAGCAAGGCCTTCCGCCCGAACACGAAGTGCCTCTTCTCCGAGACCATCTCGAACCCCTCCCTTCAGGTGCTCGACATCGCCAAGATGGCCCGCATCGCCCACGCCCACGGCGTTCCCCTGATTGTCGACAACACCTTCGCCACCCCGATCAACTGCCGCCCCTTCGAGCACGGGGCCGACATCGTGATGCACTCGACGACCAAGTACATGGACGGCCACGCCACGCAGGTCGGCGGCGTGATTGTCGACAGCGGCAAGTTTGACTGGGCGGCCCATGCAGACAAGTTCCCCGGCCTCTGCACGCCCGATGAGTCCTACCACGGCCTCGTGTACACGGAGGCCTTCGGCGAGGGCGCTTACATCACGAAGTGCACCGTGCAGCTCATGCGCGATCTGGGCTCCATCCCCTCCCCCTTCAACGCCTTCCTGCTCAACCTCGGGCTCGAGACGCTACACCTGCGCGTGCCGCGCCACTGCGAGAACGCGCAGAAGGTCGCGGAGTTTTTGGAGAAGCAGCCCGACGTCGCCTGGATCAACTACTCGGGCCTGCCGAACAACCCCTACCACGAGCTCGCGCAGCGCCAGTTTGACGGCGGCCGCAGCTGCGGTGTGGTGACCTTCGGCATCAAGGGCGGCCGCGAGCGCGCGATCAAGTTCATCGACAGCCTGAAGCTCACGGCCATCGTCACGCACGTGGCGGACGCGCGCACCTGCGTGCTGCACCCGGCAAGCCACACGCACCGACAGCTCTCCGACGAGCAGCTCATCGAGGCCGGCGTGCGCCCGGATCTCATCCGCTTCTCCGTGGGCATTGAGGACGCCGACGACATCATCGCCGACCTCCGCCAGGCCCTCGCCGCCATCGCCGAGAGCTAAATCAGGTTTCCCTTACCTCAAGCCCTGCGAGCCCGACCCGCCCGCAGACAGAAAATCCCCCTGTGCCCGCGGCGCAGGGGGATTTTTTGGCGAGAGAGGGAGAAGGGATTCCTCAGCCTCCTCCGTCACCCGCGCTCAGGCCCCGAGTGGCAGAGGAGGAAACGGAGACACGCGAGGTTCATCAAGCCGAGAGCTCAAGATGAGCCTCAAGCTCCCTCTGAAACTCGGGCGTCGTGCAGCTCGACCGTCCACGGGATGTCTTCCTGCGTCTCCAGAGACGCGGCATCAGAAAGGTAGATGCGCGCAACGAGACGGCGCAGCGTCGCATTTTGCCGCAGCTTTTGGACGACGTTCACCGAATGACCGCTCGGGAAACAGGCCGGAACCTCCCGCGGCATCTCACAGTGAAACACGAAATGACAGGTCGCACCCTCGGGGAGGAGTCCGCGAAGAGCCTCCGGCAGCTCCGCAGATCGCAGGTACCCCAAGCTGTCCGCAATCTTGGCTGCCAGCTTCGCCGGCATGTTTCGGATGGTCTTTTCCGACGGAAGGTGGTTGAGCACGCGGTAGTCCTTCACCTCGACGAGCCAATGCGGCGAGGGCTCCTCATCGGGTAGAGCAACGAGATCCACGCGACTGATGGACGACGCGCGACGATCGTTCCGCTGCACCCACGCATCAAAGTCGATGAAGCGCACCGTCTCCGCGATGAAGGTCACACTCTCATCCACCGTCGCGCGGCGGAGAAGCTCCAACTCAGATTCCATGGCGATAAATCTCCATGAGGCGTTCATCCTGATCGACCTGAGCATCCAGCGAAGCCAGATCGGGCAAACCGTTCATATCCGAAGCGCACGCGATTTGGACATGCTGTTCGGGCGTGCTCCCGGGCTGCAGCGTAAAATAGCGCGGCTCATACCCAGCCCCCGCATCGACGCGCTCCCGCGAAGCCCTCTCCAGCAAATACAGTTCTCGGAGCAGAAATAGGCTGTGTGTCGCGATGAACACCTGCGTCCCCCGCTCCACCAGCGTCTGAATCGTCGCCGCGACCCGGCGCACCAGCAGCGGGTTCAGATTGGCCTCAGGCTCGTCCCAGAAGAGCACCGAGCCTTGGGTCAGCGAGCCGTTCGCAATCAGGTGAGCCACCGTCGCAATTTTTCGCAGCCCTTCGGAGAGTAAGTGCGCCTCCAGTTTCCCGTTATCCTTACTGCGCAAATAAAAGCGCCCGTTTTCCAGCACGACGGTGCCGTTGAGCACCTCGGGAGCCTGCAAGGGATCCAGCAGCGTCGAACACTCACGGCGCTTGGGCCCCTTGGAGAGCGGGCGCCCCAGCATGCGCGCCAAATCGTACCATGTCTCCTCAAAGGGAATCTCTACACTTTCATACGTGCCCGTGAAGTTCGGATAGATGGAGAGCATCTCACGGGTCGGGAGGTAAACGCTCAACTTGTCATTCCAGCTCGCGGGGAAAGCCTCGACAGAGACAGCCTCGCTTGACTGCGTGGAGAACGAATAGCGCAGCTCGTGACCTGCTTCCAGACTCATGCACACATCCGCGCGGCAGCGGCCCTGCTGGCGCCGCGTCAATCGCCCGAGCGCATCGGGGCGAAAGATTCCCTTGAGGCGGCGCGCAATCGCCGTCTCAAGATGCTTTTTGGTGGGCGCTGCGGCCCCCTCCATTTCGCTCATCAGGGCGCGCAAGTTGGCGTAGAGCAGCTTCATCAGGTGCGACTTGCCCGTACCGTTCTGCCCGACAAAGACGTTAAGGCCGCCTGAAAAGCGGAGCTGAGCCTGATCGAAAAGCGTGAAATTCTGAACCGATAGGGTCGAAATCATGCCCCATGGTACCATCTTTCGCGCAACTGTCAAGATTTCACGATACCCTCAGCGCCCACCGGCATCCGCACATCACCCGAGCCGCGACCCTGCACCGCCCCGTTCCGCACCCGCGCGAGGGCCCGCAATGCCCCCGCAAGTCCGCAAATCCGAAAACAGGGAACCGAAAAACCGCCGCTCCCCCGAGAGGTCACAAGCCCGTGGGCCGAGAAAGACAAAAAGCCCGCTGCCGTTCTCGCGGCAGCGGGCTTTTGCGATAAAATCAGCAGCGGAGGACTCAGAGAGCCTTGAGCTCCTCGATGGCCGCCTGAAGCGAAGCGGCGTCCTCGATGGAGATCACCTTCGCCTCCTTGCAGATGCGGCCCATCATGCCCGCGAGAGTCTTGCCCGGGCCCATCTCGATGAAGAGGCGCTCGCCCTTCGCGATGAGGTCCTGCATGCTGGCGGCCCAGCGCACCGAGCCGCAAACCTGCGCACCCAGCATCGCGCGGATGTCGTCCGTGCTCGTCACGGGGCGAGCCTCATAGTTGCAGTACACCGGCACCGACGGCATCTGCATCGGCACCACGGAAAGCTCCGGCAGCAGCTTCTGCTGCGCGCTCTTCATGTAGCGGCTGTGGTAGGCGCCCGCCACGTTGAGCTTCTTGGCCAGCTTAAAGCCCGCGGCCTTCGCGCCGGCCACGGCCTTGTCCACGCCCTCCACCGAGCCCGAGACCACCGTCTGACCGGGGCAGTTGTAGTTGGCCACGTCGATGCCGCACTCGTCGGCGAGCTTCTGCACGGCCTCATCGCTGCCGCCGATCATCGCCGCCATCGTGCTCGGCTCGGCCTGGCAAGCCTCCTCCATGTAGGCGCCGCGCTTCTGCACGAGCTTGAGGCCGTCCTCCATCGTGAAGGTGCCCGCCGCCGCATGCGCCGTGAACTCGCCGAGCGACAGACCGGCAGCCGCCGTGGGCTCAATCGCCACCGCGCTGCTCAGCAGCTTCCAGAGCACGAGCCCGTGCAGGTAGAGCGCCGGCTGGCAGTAGCAGGTGCGCGTCAGCTCCGCATCCGGCCCTTCGAACATCACCTTCGTCAGCGAGAAACCGAGCGCCTCATCGGCCTTCTCCATCATCTCGCGAGCCTCGGGGTATGCCTCATAAAGATCCTTGCCCATGCCCACCTTCTGGGCACCTTGTCCGGGGAAAAGAAGTACAGCTTTCATAACAAGAAACAGCGCGGAGCGCTGAGCTATACTAGGCCGAAAGCCCGAGCCTGTCAAGCCCAAAGCCCCGCGGTGCGGCGCGCTCAATCGCTCAGCAGCGGCAGCGACGCGAGCATCTTGCTGAAAGCCTCCGCCTCGAAGGGCAGATACTCGGCAATCGTCAGGCCGGCCACCGTCGCCTCCGTCGTCACCAAGCGCAGCAGGCGCCCCAGCTCCGAGAGGCGCATCGCCCCGCCCCCCGAGCCGTCCCCCACGAGATCGGGATGGGCAAAATACGTCGCGTGAAAGAAGCGGGGATCGAGCACATCGACATCCAGATGCACGAGGAGGCGATCAAAGCGGCTCATGAAAGCGCGCAGCTCATCATCGCCCACAAAGGACTCCGTCTGCATGCGGAACGGCACCCCGGCCTCGCGCAAAAAGCGCTCCTGGTAATCCAGCAGCCCCTGCAAGCCCACATAGAGCAGCTCGTCGGGGCGGAACGGCGCGTGGCGCATCACCTCGCGCAGCGGGCCGGCCCCGCGCCCCAGCAGAGCCCCCAGCACCATCGCATGAGCCTGGGGGTACCCGTTCTCCGGGAGCGAGACATCGGGGTGAGCATCCAGCCAAATGATACCCGTGCGACCGCCGAGCCCGTGCAGATAATCAAAGGGAGCCAGCGACACCAGACAGGTTCCGCCGATGGTAATCACGCGCTCGGGCCGGCATTGCTCGAGCTTCGCCTGTGCATCGCGAACGCCGTCCAGCACCGCATCAAGCGCCTTGATTCCCCGCCGCTCCGGGGGAACCGCAGCGCCCGGAGGCGCGACATCAACCGTGATGAGCGGCTGGCGAGGATTCTCCGGGAGAAGATACCGCATGAGCCTTGCCCCGAAGGCGTAGGTGTCCAACCCGCCGCTCAGATAATCCGGATAGAGAAGTCGAACCGTCTTCACGCCTTGCACTCTACAAGATGCGCAGGGCTCTGTCAAGGCGAATGCTCGGGCGCGGCATGACCTCGTCATCACAGCATCGAACGCGCCCCGAACCAATCCATCACCTCACCTCTCTACCACCTCTCCGCGGCATCCCTCCATCGGCAAGCTCCGTCAACTTCAGGATATGTTAACGGCCTTGACAACATCACGAAGCGCAGTTATGATTTCTCGTCTCTCCCGAACGCGCCTGATAACCATACGCATCCACTCTCTTCCTACATCTAAACACCCCCCTCACACACTCGTGCTTTCCTTTCCGAATCTCCTCAGCGGGCACCCACACAGCCGCCTGTCGCTCTCCACGGGGGTCATTGTGACTTACCTCATTCTCGGTGTAGCGTTGCTCCTCTGCAATCTCTGGGCGCCACCCATGATTGATGACTATTACTTTTCCCTTCGGCTCGCAAGCGTCCGCGGACTCACGGAGTCCGGCATCGAAAGAGCCTCCACGTGGTATCAACTTCTCGAAAGCCTCGGCCTGCAGTGGTTTTACGACAATTTCAGGCTCGGCAACATCCTCACCCGCATCTTTATGTTCATCGAGCACGGCAAAGGATGGCTTTTTGCCCTGCTGAACACCGTGGCCTTTCTCACGATGATCAGCTGCCTCGCCAAGCTGGTGTTCAAAAACCTTTCAGCGTTCTCTCTCCTCACCACCACCGCCTTTTTCATACTCTTCTGCCCGGCTTTCGAGCCCACCTGCCTCTGGCTCGCCGGCTCCCTCAACTACCTCTGGGGTGCTTGCATGCTGTCGATTTTTCTCGTTTCCTTCCAAAGCATTGAGCAGGGATCTCCCCATCTCACCCGGCATATTCGAATCTGTATCCTGACCTCGTTTTTAGCCTCGTGGTTTCACGAGGCCCTCGGGGCGGGTCTGATCGGTGCCTTAGTTTGCTATTACCTCGTCACGCACCGACAGAAAAGTCATATACGCCGTTATCTTCCCTTGTCCATCATCATCCTCCTGATGGTGTTATCCTCACGCTCCGTTCTTGGGCGCGTCGCCTTCGGCTCGCTGAGCACCATCTTTGCAGAATCATTCAGGGAGTTGACCTTCACCACGCTACCCTATGTGCTTCTCGTGGGCGTCTTGGCTCTTTTCCGCAGAGACGCCGTCAAGAGAAGCTGGCGGCACCTCATCTTTTGGTTCACCTTGCTTGAGCTCGCCATGTACATCTATTCAGGCGGCAAGGCGACATGGGGAATCGCCGGGCCCGCTTTCTTTCCTCATCTTTCCCTGATGATCTGCTCCCTTTATCTACTCAGGGGAGGGCTGGAGCGCATCTCCACCCTTGCTGCGACGGGTTCGGGAGCTCTGACGGCGCTGTGCCTCAGCGTTCACCTAATCAACTCTCACGACACCGGAGTCCTCTATGAACAGGCACGGCAAGCCCTTCGTCGCGGAGAAACCACCGTCGTCATCGATCAAATCAATCCAGATGCACCAATCCCTTGGATGTTACAAGCCAGCCTGCCGGTCAAACTCCACTGCTACGCATACCTCTGCTTTCCCTATTATTACAATTGCCCCCCACACTATTCATCATCAACAGACTAGTTGAAGACAGGACGATCTATTCCGAACTACCAGAGGCCAAGACGGACACCATTCAGACGATGAGGCATGGCAACACAATGATTTTCCGGCTACCGTCACCATGGGTTTATGCGGGCAGTCAGAGCAAACTCATCAGCCGGGCGACGACCAAGGGCAAGGGGGAATGCTGTTGGAGCGAACATCAATATCTTTCGTGGTTTTATAAGTTGAAACTCAATGCCATCCATCAAGCTCCCTTTTTCTCTTGGGCGGAAGATTACCACGACGGCCACCACTACGTCCTGTTTGAAATGCCTGAATCTGCTCAATGCGAGACCATGCATCTGAGAATCGTCAACCGCAACAACACGGAAGAACGCGTCATTGCCATCCCTGTCTCCTGTCCCGCGGAAGTCAATATCAATGACCCCGACCGCATTGAATCCGTCAGGCCCAAAAGCATCGACCTTCCGTGGTTGGAATGAGCAAGCTCGGACCGATTTCAAACACTTGCACGCAGCCGCCGTGTGACCCGCAACGCATGCGGCCCACCGCCACCTGCGCCCGCATGCCGGCAATGGCCCGCGCCGAACTTTTCCTGTTGCACGGAGAGCGCAGCCTCAGGGCTGCTCCTCCGGCGGCATGAGGCATTGATCCAAGTGCTCCAGGGCCTCGCGCAGCGCCGGGGAACCGTAGCAGCCCTGCTTCTGCAGGCGCCGGATCTGCTTGAACAGCGCGCTCGTCGCCTGAGAGACGGCCTCCAGGGAAAGGGGCATGGCATCCCCCTGCGAGTTGGACTCTTCCGTCAACAGGGAGAACAACTCCTGCATCCGCGAGCGCAGCTGATCCGCCTGCTCGACAATCGCCGGAGCCACCGCATCGGCCGCAGCCCGGTCGCTGACGGACCCGAGCAGCTGCGCCATCGCGCGGCGCTGAGCCACGTCTTCGATGAAAAGCGTCGCCAGCGGCCGGAGATCCTCCGGCACATCCGACACGCTAGCCCCGTCCCCCGCAGCGGCGCCCTCCCCGCCGCCGGTCAGATCCTTCAGAGCGGCGGCCAGCTTCTCCGAGCCGTCGCAGCCCTTCGCCGCCAAGTCCTTTGCCGCGCCCTCCATGCGCGCCGCGCTCTTCTGCATCACCGCGCCCACCGCGGCAAAAAGCGCGCGCCTCGCCTGCGCGGACAATCCCTGCGACATCGTGCGAGAAGCCGCACCTATCATCTCCAGCCGGGCCGTGCAGCGCCGCACCTGATCAGCGGCTGCATCCGCCGACGCCTTGTCGCGCACCCCCTCGAGCTCATCGGCCACGCGGTTGAACACCTCAATACCCTTCCGAATATTCGCGATACAAGCCGATTGTTGAGACGGCTGAGTCGATTTTGCCGCCGCGGAGGACGGGGCCGAGCGGGGCGATGCGGCATCCCCGGAGGTGGCGGGCGTTGGCGCTGCGCCGACGCCGGCGGCAGCCATGAGGGAGAGGAGAAGGAGCGTTTTCATGGGGAAATGGGGGGATGAAGCGGCAGCGTATCGAGTTGCCGCCTGCATCTTCAGGATATCATCCCCACGGCCTCGCCGTCAAGATCAAAGGCCCGTTTTTCGGCCCGTCTCACCCCCGCAGATCGGCCCGCAGCATCAGCTCACCGGCATCAGCTCGCCGCATCACCGGGCGACGCAGCTCCGGCTGCCGTCGCCTCTGCTCCTGATGACACTTCCCCCTCGCCGTCGGATGCCGCACTGTCGGGTTCCGCGCCGTCGCTTCCCTCAGCTTCGGCTGCGGCGTCAGCGCCCCGCGGTTCCCCCTTGGCGCCCCGCTCTCCCTCCGACAGCTCACGCTTATCCTCCCCCAGTCGGCGCAGCAGCTCCGCAGCCTCAGGCAGGCCCTGCTCCGCCGCCATCGCCGCC
>ERZ1664509.65-NODE-65-length-9424-cov-8.501975_pt1 | contig 9424 bp, 8 predicted proteins | sample MGYA00575338_ERZ1664509 | MGnify/ENA primary metagenome ERZ1664509 (study PRJEB40874, sample SAMEA4040751) | Gallus gallus | biome: gut; material: content | place: India | collected 2016-01-01 | study: EMG produced TPA metagenomics assembly of PRJEB14491 data set...
CTCGGGCGGTCTCCCGCGGCCACCCGGCTTCCCCTCGGCGCTCATGCCGCGCCCCCGATGCCTCCCCTCTTTTTCCCCTTCACCCTCCTGAACAATCCTCTGCGGCGATGAACACCATGCTCTACAGACGCTGCGGGCGCAGCGGCGTGCTGCTGCCCGAAATCTCCCTCGGCCTCTGGCACAACTTCGGCGCCGGCGATGACCCCGCCGCCTGCCGCGCCATGATCGCCTGCGCGCTGGAGCGCGGCATCTGCCACTTCGATCTGGCGGACAACTACGGCCCGCCCCCCGGCTCCGCTGAAGAGCGCTTCGGCAGCCTGCTCGCCGGGGAATTCGCCGCCCACCGCGACGAAATGTTCATCTCCACCAAAGCAGGCCACCTCATGTGGCCCGGACCCTACGGCGACTGGGGCTCGCGCAAGCACCTGCTCGCCGGGCTCGACCAGAGCCTCAAGCGCCTGCGCCTCGACTACGTCGACGTCTTTTACTCCCACCGCCCCGACCCCGAAACCCCCATTGAAGAAACCGTCGGTGCCCTCGTTCAAGCCGTGCGCAGCGGCAAAGCCCTCTACGCCGGCCTCTCCAAATACCCGCCCGAGCTCTTCCGCCGCGCCTGCGCCCTGCTGGCCGAAGAGAAAGTTCCCTGCCTCATCCACCAGTACCGCTACAACCTGCTGGATCGCAGCTGCGAGATCGGCATGCTGCCCGCCACCCGCGAGCAGCAGATCGGCAGCATCGTCTTCTCCCCCCTCGCGCAGGGTATGCTCACGGGCAAATACCGCACCGGCAGCCTGCCCGCGGACTCCCGCGCCCGCCGCGCCGACTCCCCCTTCCTGAACACCGAGCGCGTCGCCGAGAGCGCCGCCGCCGTCGAGCGCATCGCCGCCCTGGCCGATCAGGCCGGCATCAGCCTGACCCAGCTCGCCCTCCGCTGGCTGCTCGGACGCCCGGGCATCACCAGCGTGCTCATCGGCGCGCGCAACGTCACCCAGCTCGAGCAGTGTGCCGACGCCGCCGGCCTGCCGCCGCTGGACGATGACCTGCTGCGCGCCCTCGACGACGCCACACGCCCCTCCTGAAAGTTTTTGAGAACTCTGGAGCTCTTTCCGAGAGCGCCCACCGCGCCTCCTGATGGCCCCTGTGCCTCTCAGGAGGCGCTTGCTGTTTCCGCAAACGGGACCGCCGCCAGAAGGCTCCCCCGAGTCCCTGCTGCGGCCCTTCCGCGCCCTCGACTGCACCCCGCCCCGCTTGCGAGGGCGCAGCCGCTGCCCGCGTCCATCCGCCCTTCTGCCCGCGGCGCCACCCTCCCGCCGGAGCCCGGGGGGCTCGCCGGGCACAAAAAAAGCGCAGCAGCCGAAGCTGCTGCGCGGAAAAGATCGCGGTCAGCGCGACGCTTAGCGCTCGTCGGGAATCTCACCGTCCGGATAAATGAGCTCCTTGGGAGCCGGCTCGATGCTCTTGATCGTCATCTTCACCTGCTCACCGCCGATCTCCACCGGAATGCGCAGCGTATCGCCCACCTTGTGGCCGATCAGCTTGCTGCCCAGCTTCGAGCTGTACGAAATCACGCGCTCCTCCGGCACCGAATCCCAAGCGCCGAGAATCGTGTAAACCACCTCTTGGCCGTTATCGGACACGAAGGTGACCTTCGTGCCCATGCCAGTCTGCTCGCAGGTCGCCCCGCGGAAATCCGTCGGCGTCGCCTGAGCCAGCAAGCGGGAAAGCTCCTCCGAGCGGCGCATCAGCACCTGGCGCGTCGCCTTCGCATCCTGATAGCCGCCGTTCTCGCGCAAGTCACCCTCAGCTCGCGTAATCTCGAGATCGCGCTTGTTCTTCGGGATGCGCACATTGATGATATCCTCATACTCCGCCTTGCGGGCCGCATACGAGCGCAGCGAAACATAGAGCGTCTGCTTCTCCTTGTGCGCCGTGCGAGAGAGCACCACCTGCTGCAGCGAGGGATGCACCTTCATCATGTTGGCCAGCAGCAGATTGCGGTCGAGATCCGGCAGCACCGACGAATCGTAGAGAGCCTTCGCGAAGGGGCGAGCCTCCGGCTCGGAAAGCCCGCGCACGAGATCCGGCGCCAGCTCCTTGTCCTCCACCAGCAGATTGCGCAGGCGCAGAGCGCGGTTCGGGCCGCCCTCCGAGCTGTCGCGCTCAATCGCGCTGATAATCGCAGCGCCGAGAGCCATCTTCGACTTGTTGAACACCTCAGCCGCATCCCCCTCGCGCTCCTTGCACAGCCAGATGAGCACATCCGGGCTCAAGCTCTGGCGGGAAATGCCGTTGATAATGTCCGAGAACAACTGCTCCTTGCCCCCGCGGCTGATGATGAACTTCGCCGCCGGCTGCGTCACCTTCGGACCGCCGAAGAGGAAGATATTCGTCGTGTAGGCCAGCCAGCTCTCCGGCATCGCCTCGGGCAGCGCCTCATAGACCTGATTCTGGCGAGCCGTCGACAGCTCGCCGATGTAGCCCACAATCTCCTCCGAAGAAATCGTGCTGAGGCGCTCGGCCAGCGTCGTCAGCTTGCCGATCCCCTCCTTCTCCATCGCCTCGCGGAGCTTCGCCGCCTTCGTCTCATCGCGGCCGACCACGTGATCCATGATCTGGTCGCGGATGATGATGAGCTCCAGCACGTGCTGCGGCTCGCCGTGAGAGTGCGTGATGTCATTCTCCATCTCCGCAATCAGCTTGGCCACAATCTCAAACTCGCCGTCCAGCACCTCCATGCGCGCCTGATCCAGAATGCGCACGCAGTCCTCCAGCGAGCGGCCCGACTGGCTGTAGTCATCGAGCAGAGCCTCGGCAGCCGAAGACGCCTCGCGCAGCACAATCGGCTCGCCGCGGCGCGTCGGCAGGCGGAAGCTCGGATCATCGCGCATCGCCGCGCGCGCCTTCTCCCACCAGCCCTTCCAGCTCCCCTCGGGAATCACGCGCCCGCTGAGAAACTTCTCCAAATCCTCCGGCTGCATCGGCAGCACCTCATCGATGCCCTCGCGCAGCGAGAAATTGTGCGTCAGCACATCGCGGATGAAATCGAGCATCTGCTCCTTGCTCTCCGCGCGCTTGCGGCACTCCTCAGCGTTCTCGTAGCATGCGATCAGGAAGTGACCCTCGGGAATCGGCGTCAGCTGGTTGAACGCCAGCTTGAGCCCCATCACATAATCCGGCTTTTTCTCGAAATTGATTTTGACGCGCTGCTGCGTCAGAGACCAGGCCATGACCTTGCCCACGCCCCAGTCGGGATGCATGACATACTTTCCGGGGGAGAACTTGTCAAGCCGAGTGGCGAAGTCTACCGGAATTTTGCCTGTTTTTACAAATTTTTCTAGATCGGCATGCATACGTGAGACCATATTAGCACAGGATGGGTCAAGGTCAATCCCCGAATAGCCCTTTTTTTCTTTTTTTTATCGCGTCATCGCCCTGCATCAGCGGCTTGCGACAGCCGCGAGGGGCCAGGAAGCCGGGCGGTGAAAATCAGGCTCGCCGGAGAGATCCTCCGCCGTCGTCAGAAAAATCTGCTGCGGCGTATTCAGAATCGCCGCAAAGGCCAGGCGGCAGTCGCGCGGATCGAGACCGAGGCGCTCCAGCTCCGCCAGCGGCAGAGACGCGCAGCACTCCCAGCCCTCGGGCCCGCACTGCCCCGACGCCCGCACCCCCTGCGGGGGCGGCACGGCCGCCGCCGCCTTGCGCGGCGCATCAAAAGCCTGTGCCCACCAAGCCCCGTTCGGGCAGAGATTGAACTCCAGATAGCGGCCCCCGTTCACCTGCCCCATAAAGAACTCCGCCGTATCATAGCGCCAGAGCTCCGCGCAGAAAGCCCCCGGACGCGCCTCGGGGTGAATCACCGCCGGCGCCCGCCGCGCCGCGCGAAACACCAGCTCGTGCTCCCCGAGCTCAAAGCTGAACTCCGGCGCCGGTTGCACCGCCGCCCCGAACCAATCGCTCTCCAGACACTGCGGCACCACCGCCCCGCACTCTTGCAAAAGAATCTTCATACCGCTCCAGCATAGCAGACCGCACCCCGCGCCGCAAGCACATTCGCCGCCCGCTCCCGCAGCGGAATCCTCACACCGCGCACCCCTCAGAGCCGCGGCGCCGGGAAGAAGCGCAGCGGCGGAGCCGCCAAGCGCGCCGACGGCCCCCGCAGCGCCTCATTGTAGGCATCCGCACAGGCATTGTAGAGTTGCCGACTCTGCTCCCCGCGCTGCATCGCCAGACAGAGCTGGGCGCAAGCGTCCAGCAGGCGATCATGCCCCGCCAGATCGCCGTGATCCTGCAAACCCGCAACCGCCGTCTCGAGCGTGCGGGAAAACATCGCCTCCTCGCGGCGGAGCTCCTCCGCCTCCGGCACTGCCGTGCCGTTCGAGGAGCCGTCAGCCGCCAAGCGCGCATCCGAGCGCTCCGCCAGAGCTGCGAGATCCCTCGCCGCCGGCAGCAAATCCCGCCGCCCCTCCTCCTCCAGCCCCCTCAGAAACAAGGCCAGGCAGGCATTGCGGCGGCGCGTGCGGCGCACCCAGAGCGCCCACGCCTGTTCAAGCTCCTCATGCAGACGGTGCAGCCGATGGTGAAGTGCCAGCAGCCAGCCCAGAACCGCCACCAGCAAGCCGAGAGATACAAGCCATTGCATGGAGACATTCTGCCCCGCCGCCCTGCCGCCCGCAAGCTAACTCGCTAACCGTTGTGTCCGCATGCTCGCACCGAGCCTCAGCGCCCCCGCAGCGCGCGGTACAGACGTTTCCAGTAATAGCCGAGCGACAGCCCGCTGCCGCCGGCCAGAATGCGGCTCAGACAGCGCGCATCCTTCGAGCGCAGCGCAGAAAAATCCGCCTCGCTCACCCCCGCCTCGTGCAAAATCTCCGACGTGCGGCGCGCGCACTCTCGCTGGCAGCCGTGGCGGGCGCGGGCGCGAATGCGGCGTAGCGCATGAGACGCATAACCCGCCAACAACTCACGATTCAACGCACTCATTCCCCGTCGGCGGAACTCAGCCGCCAGCCACGCCAGCGCATCCACCATCCCGGGCAACTTCTCCGCCAAGCGAGTGTTGCTCACCGAACCCGCCTCATCGCGATACAAATAGCCCGTGGAAGGATGCAGCACGATGATTTTGCAGAATGAATCAATCAGGTAATCAAAAGCCGTATCCTCTCCGTAGCAAACCCCCAGCGGGAAACGCGCCTGTGAGCGCTCCAGCACCTCGCGTCTGTAAAGGCGCCCCCAGCTTGTGCGCGGCAGACCGCAAAGAGCAGCCGCCCCCGGCGGCAGCAGGGCAGGCGCCTCACACAAAGTCTGAGACACGCGTTCGCCTGCGCGATCAACGCGCGTCCAACCGCTCACCACCACATCGGCACCCATCCCGACAGCCGTCTCATGCAGCCCCCGCAAATAACCCGGCTCCAGCGCATCATCCGCATCCGCAAAGGTGAAAAAATCACCCCTCAGCACTTCAAGCCCCCGATTGCGCGCCACTCCGGGTCCTGCATTCTCCTGGCGGATCAGTCGCAGCCGAGCATCTTTGGCCGCCATCTCCTCCAGCAGGCACCCCGAAGCATCCGTCGAGCCGTCATCCACGCAAATCAGCTCCAGCGGCAGCTCCGCCTCGGCCAGAATGCCCCCGACGCTCTCTTCGAGGCGCTCGGCCGCATTATAGATCGGCATGATGACGCTGACGCAGGGATGGGAGGTCATAACCCCTCCAGTCTACCCGCCGCGTGTCAGAGAGTCAAGCGATATTGTTCCTCAGCAGACGTAGGGCTGATGCGAACTCGTTAGGTGGCTCGTATTGCTGCGGGGTATCGGCAATGCGTCTTTACTCAGAGAAGAAGCGCCGCCCTGCTTTGCAGAGCGGCGCTTTTCGCAATTTGATGATGAGAATTGCCGAGTCGAGACTTAGGCCTCTTCTTTGGCGGGAGCCTCAGCCGCAGGGGCTTCGGCGGGAGCCGTCTCGCTCGTCGAGCCGGTGCCCGTCGTGGTGGTCGGAGCAACGGGAGCGGAGAGCTGGGGCAGGTCGATGATCTCGATGAGAGCCATCGGGGCGCTGTCCGTCTTGCGCTGGCCGAGCTTCACGATGCGGGTGTAGCCGCCCTGGCGATCCTTCGTGGCCTCAGCGACCACGCTGAAGAGCTTGGCGACCACCTTCGGCTGGGGAAGGGTGGCGAGGGCCTGACGGCGGGCGTGCAGGCTGCCGTTCTTGCCGAGCGTGATGAGCTTCTCGACGTAGGGGCGAAGGGCCTTGGCCTTGGCCAGCGTGGTGGTGATGCGGCCGTTGCTGATGAGGCTGCAGGCCTGGTTGGCCAGCAGGGACTTGCGATGGGAGGCCGTGCGCTGAAGCTTGGCCTTTTTAACTCCGTGTCTCATGTTTGTTGACTGTAGTGTTGTTTGGTGAGGGAATGGGCGCCGGGCGTGCCCCGGCGCGGTGGGGTGAGCTCTTTACTCGAGCTCGTCGTCGTCGCCGTAGGCGTCGATGTTGTGCGTGATGAGCGCCTGAAGATCCGACGCGCGGGTCTCGTCGTTGAGGTCGCGCAGGCGGGCCGAGGGGGCCGGGGCCGTCAGCAGCTCGGGGTCGAACTGCATGCCCAGCGTCAGGCCATACTGCACCAGCTTGTCCTTGATCTCGTTGAGCGACTTCTTGCCGAAGTTGCGGTACTTGAGCATCTCGGCCTCCGTCTTCATGGCCAGCTGGCCGACGGTGGTGATGTTCGCATTGTTGAGGCAGTTGGCGGCGCGCACCGAGAGCTCGATCTCGTTGACGCTCATGTTGAGCAGCTTGCGAAGCTGAGCGGTGTTCGCATCCGTCTCCGAGCGCGGGCCGTGCGGAATCTCCACGCGGCTGCCGTTCACCTTCAGGAAGACGTCGAGGTAGTGGCGCATGATGCTCGCGGCCTGAAGCATGGCGTCATCGGGCGACACGCGGCCGTCCGTCCAGATGTCGAGCACAAGCTTGTCGAACTCCGTCATCTGTCCCACGCGGGCGTTGTCCACCGCGTACTTCACGCGGGTCACCGGGGAGAAGATGGAGTCGATCGGGATGACGCCGATGGGGCGGTCCTTGTCGTTGTTGTCGTCAGCGGTGTGGAAGCCGCGGCCGACGTTGACTTCGAAGTCGCAGTCAAAGATGGTGCTCTGGTCGAGGTGGCAGATGACCTGATCCCTGTTGACCACCTGATAGATGTGGTCTTCCTGGATGTCACCGGCCGTCACGACGCCCTGCTTCGTGACGCGCAGCGAGAGCGTGCGGGGCTCTTTGCCGAAGTGCTTGAACTTGACCTTCTTGAGGTTGAGGATGATCTCCGTCACATCCTCGACCACGCCGGGAAGGGAGGTGAACTCGTGCTGGGCGCCGGCGATGCGCACGCTGGTGATGGCGGCACCCTCGAGGGAGCTGAGCAGAACGCGACGCAGGGAGTTGCCCAGCGTGTGGCCGAAGCCCGTCTCGATGGGCTCGGCGATGAAGGTGACGTGATTGGGATCCTTGGGGTCCTCGATGCGCTCAAGGGTGTCGGGGATCTCGAAATAGGCCAGCTGGATGACCTTCTGTTCTTCGTTGTCGTTCTCAGGCATAGTGATGTGGGGTGGCCGGGTTTCCCTTCATGCGAGCTTGGCTTCCGCGGAAATGAAGGACCGACGGCCGGTTGTTGATGGGCTCGCGCCGAGGGAGGATACGTGATTTTATGCGCCGTTGCAAGCCTTTTGTGCCGCGTGGCGTGAATTTGTCCTAAAATCGCCTGAAATCGGGGTGTTTCAGGTGAAAAATGGAGACCAAGTGTCGCACGGTTGGCACGGCGCTGCCCCTCAGGGAATCTTCGGGCCGAAGCCGATGCCCAGCAGGCGGTAGCGCCGGCGGTGGCGGCGCTTCATAAGGGAGAAGAGAGGAAGTCCGAGCAGGCGAAACTGGGTGCTGGTCTCCTTGTCTCGGTAGAAGAGGGTGCTGAGCGCATGGCGGACGGGGTGCAGCAAGCTCTGCACGGTGTCGTGCCCGGCAAACAGGCGATCGAGCCCCTGCTGCCTCAGGAATTCACGCGCCTGTCTCTTGCCTCGGCCAACATGGTCCGGCGGCAACTGCCGGAGCATGGCCGGCAGTTGATAGAGCCAGTGGGAGATGACAGGGCGGAAGCGTTCCGTCAGGCCGCGGCGGCGGTAAAAATCCAGCACGGCACCCATGCTGGGCAGGCGATCGAGGGCTTTGGCGCTGCTGCGCTGCTGCGTTTGCCCCATGATGGAGTCCCCGCGCAGGACGTAGTGGTAAAAGCGCCGCGGGTTCAGGTACATCCGGCGGCTGACGCTCAGATACATCTGGGTGAAGCAGAAGTCTTCATACCAGATGCCGTGCGGATAGCGCAGGTTGAAACGCTCGATGAGGCTGCGGCGGTAGATCTTGTTCCACGCCGTGTCGTTGACGGAGACGGCCCTCTCGGGGGTGATCTCAACTTCCTGCTCGCTCGGCATGCTGAAATAGCGCTGCATTTTTTCCGCCCAGGGCAGCGCGGGAGCTTCGACGGCGACGCCGTAGCAGATGAGGTCGATGTCCTCCGTCATGTGAGGCAGCAGCTCGGCGTAGGTGTCGGTCTCGATGTAGTCGTCCGAATCCACCGTGGTGATGAGCTCGGCGCGGCAGGCGGCGAGTCCGGTGTTGCGAGCGGCCGAGAGGCCACCGTTTTCTTGGCTGATGATGTGAATGCGCGGGTCGCGGGCAGCGTATTCTTCGAGAATGGAGTCGGATTCGTCGGTTGAGCCGTCGTTGACGCAGATGATTTCAAGATCTCGTAGGCTCTGGTTGCAGAGGCTGTCCAGACAGCGGCGCAGCCATGGGGCGGTGTTGTAAATGGGTACGATGATGCTGAGCCTGGGGCTGTCCATGAATGAGTATGTGACGAGTTTATGCTAATGAATCCTACCTGGGCTGTCACGGTCCGATGCCTCACAGCTCGCAGATGTCGGGCAGGTTGCGGTATTTGCCGCGGGCGTCCATGCCGTAGCCGATGAGGTAGCGATCGCCGGTGTGCAGGGCGGCGAAGTCGGCGTGCGGGCAGTGCTGGCGCGGGATGTCTTTTTCAATGGCGACGGCGGTGAGCACTTCGTGGGCGCCGCCCTCGAGCAGGGTTTGGCGCACGTGGTGCAGAGTCAGCCCGGTGTCGAGCACGTCGTCGAGCAGCAGCACGCGCTTGCCGCGGCAGTCGGGCGGCGGGGTGAACCAGCGCAGCTTGCCGCTGCTCTGCTGCGCGTCGCCGTAGCTGGAGACGCGCGCCGTCTCGAGGATGTAGTTGGGCGGCAGCAGGCGCAGCAGGTCCGCCGCAAACCACAGCGCCCCGTTGAGCAGGGCCAGTGCGATGATGGGGTGCTCGTCGCCCATGCGCGCGACGATGCGGTCTGCGGTGTATTCGACGGCCTGGCGGATGCGCTCGGGGTCGTAGAT